>Ga0209083_1000016_pt1 | contig 267722 bp, 216 predicted proteins | sample AM7aDNAmetaG_FD_184132 | JGI IMG/M metagenome (GOLD analysis project Ga0209083, IMG submission 184132) | Freshwater microbial communities from Finland to study Microbial Dark Matter (Phase II) - AM7a DNA metaG (SPAdes) (version 3) | ecosystem: Environmental > Aquatic > Freshwater > Lake ...
GTTTGTAATTTGATTAAATTTACCATGCATAGAGTGGAATTTATGCAAAGGGAAGGTAGGGCTTTTTCTTCTAGCTCGCTTTCCCTTTTCCGTTTACACTCTTTTGCATTTATTGGTTGAACTTAGAAAGTAAAAAAACGGGACCTCTCATGACAGGCCCCGGCGACTATCGCTTAACTCTGCTTAAGGTGCACCGTTTAAATAAAACTGCTTGAAAAAGGACAGGTTTCTTTATGCTTCGATACTGATCATTGTAGGAATCTCTGCATATTCAAATTCGTTCAACTGTTCCTTTCATTTCGACGATATTCCCAATATAGTTTCCAACCAGGCGATCCGCGATCTCTTCAACTGGAAAGCCTGGATATTCTTTAATTCCAACCGGCCGGCAGGGTTCTTTACCTTTGCCCTGAATTATCACTTTAGCCATCTTAATGTCTTTGGTTATCACGTGTTTAACCTGGGCATACATATCCTCAATGCCTTTCTTGTATGGGAACTGGTACGCTTGTTGTTCAGGTCGCCAAAGCTTAAAGAACATCCGCTCTCAGCTTCAGCCGGTCAACTGGCATTTTTCACTGCCTTGCTGTTTGTAGTTCACCCATTGATGACCGAATCGGTCACCTATATCGTTCAGAGGCTCGTAAGCCTCGCCTCTATGTTCTGCCTTCTTTCGATGGTACTCTTTATGCAGGGGATGCTAAGAGAAACGAAGGTCCTGCGCCTGGCTTGTTATGCCGGATCAATTGTGGCTGCACTCCTTGGTTTCCTTACTAAAGAAACAGCGTTCTCCCTGCCATTCCTCATGATCATGATTTATTTGTTCTTCTTCTCCGACCGGAAATCATTTTCCCGCATTTCAAGCCTTGCTCTGATAATCATTCTGCTTTCAGTTTTTTCTTTCGTTGCACTAATGGCCTTCAATACAGGAAAATATTTTTCGGTGATCCCTCCCCGCGAAGGACATCCGTATTCCATCACCCCCCTGCATTACTATTACACCCAGATCAATGTTCTTGTTACCTACCTCAGGTTGATACTGCTTCCGGTAAACCAGACCCTCGATTATAATTATGCGATGGCAACCAGCATGGCCGGCCTGCATATCCTGCTGAACCTTGCATGCCTGTTGCTTTTATTGTCATTATCCATCTGGCTGTTTAAACGTGACCGTCTCGTCTCCTTCGGTATCCTCTGGTTTTTTATCTGTATTGCTCCCCAGGCCTTGGTCCCCCGTTCGAATTTTATTTTTGAACACAGGGCTTACCTCAGCTCAACAGGGATCATCCTCGATTGGATCCTTTTTATTTATTATGTTTTTGGCAGGATAAATCCGGTAAACCGTTCACGATATGTCCCGGGTACAGGATTTCTCAGCCTGGCTGCCTGCCTGCTTCTGATCCAGTGTTTTGCTTTCGCCTGGATGACCCATAAAAGAAATATTGTATGGCGCAGTGAATACAGCCTCTGGAGTGATTGCCTGCAAAAGGCCCCTGGCAGTGCCCGTGCCATGGTGAACCTGGGCAGCGAGCAGATCAGCCGCCAGGAATATCCCATGGCTCTTAACAATTTCGACAAGGCAATATCCATATCCCCCTTATACCTGCAGGCCTGGCACAACAGGGCTGCGATAAAGGTGAGTCTTGGAGACAACAAAAAAGCCATCGAAGATCTGAATTTTGTAATCCTGCATGATCCTGCATTTATTGACTCATATATCATCAGGGGAATTGCATTCCGTAACCTGAAAAAGTATGATGAATCGATTCATGACTTTACTGAGGCGCTTTCAATCAGCTCTGAAAGGCCTGATGCTTATTTTCAAAGAGGTCTCAGCCTCTGGATGGAGGGCAGGAATGAAGATGCACTGAAAGATATTCTTCGGGCGGCATCGATGAAGGACCAGGATGCAATTAGCTTTCTGCAAAGGAACCTGCGTTGAAATTCTGCATTTTTTCTCGTTTATTTTGCAGATGAGCGGGCCCCGGAAGCACTTACTTCCTGCCTCAGTCCCTGGATTTAAGAATACTATACCAGGAAAAACAGGCTGAGGCAGGTTTACCAGAGCCATCAGGAAAAACGAAAAGAAAATCCCTGTTTTTCGCCTTCTTTTTTTCTGCCAGTTCAAAACGGCCGATATACTGCCCTGATGCCAGGTCTGATACCTGTATTGTGCAATTGCGGATAGCATCACTCCATATTTCATGGCTTCCTCCGTTCGAGGGGTTGAAGCCAGCATCAGCAGAAAACACCAGGTTGAAGAATTTCATATCTGCATGCAGAAACTCTGCCCTGATAACACCTTTATTCTCAATTGAGACGCGTCCCCTGATCCTGCCTTCGAGGAAATTTCCCGCAGTATCCCTGCCGTAAATGGCAAGGGTGATCCTGCCCCTATGATGCAAAATATCGGTTGTATAAAAACATTGCATCTCCAGGGACCATGGTTTGATGAATATTACTTTTCTTATGTAGAATGAAGAATCTGGGTTTGTTTTGGAATAATAATTCACTGCACAAACCTTTGTCCCATGTTTATAATACTCCCGGTTGAAATCCAAGGGGATATCAAGGAAAATGCCGGGGAAGATCCGATTCGGTTGAGGTATGTCTGCGGGATTGCTATCGGATTTCAAAAGGTCCGAAAAAACGTTCCATCCTTCCGTCTGCATTATCCCAAATGCTTTTCCAATCAGTTCGCTGTCAAATACCTTTAATGATCTTTCGGCAAGGGGCTTGCTCATCGGCTGTTTATGCCCGCAGGCAGCCGTGAGAAGTAAGACCGGGATAAGTAATACAAAGATCTGGCTGTATCTGGCTGTATTCATGGTGGATGGCTTAAGCGCAATGCGACTCAAATGTCGGCAATTATTTTCGAATCGGCAATCCGCAGTATTTTTTAAAATTTAATATCTTTGGGCGGATGATTGATCCCGGCATCCATGAGTAAAAGAATCTGCGGTTTTTTCCTGCTTTTACTTTTAATAATCGATCTGCCTTCTTATTCACAGGACAGGAACAAAGAAGCCGGGAAATTTGCCAGGCTCTATTGCCAGATGCTTGCAAACTCCTGCAGCATGGCGCCAAAAAACCTTGAGGTCCAAATTGAAAAGAGCATCTATAATACCAATGTAAAACTTGGTCCTGCCGGGTGGAAAATATGGTCGCTGATAACCTGGCACGGACAATTGTCAAGGATGAATTATAAAATAAGTGTGTACATCGAAGTGAACGAACCGATTAATGGAAGGCCCGGAAAAGCAACTGTTTTCTTCCTGGATTATTCTTACTTGCTTGGATTCCGTTGCATCAGGGATGAAAATACTAAGCCGGCCAGGCTTCTGGATGGAAAAATCAAGTTCTGCCGTTACAGGGAATTTGAATATGTAAAACCCCGGGATAAATAAATTTGTATCAACTCCAGCTTATCGAATGACTAAGGTGTCTTGCCCGAAAGTTTTTTCAGAACCATGATCTGGTCGGTCAACCTGTATTCCGACCCGTCGGAGAGCCTGATAAAATAATCGAAGCGGCCGCTATTACCGTCAGGCGAAAGTACAATGTTCCCGATTGTCCCCTTATCATCCGAATTTGAAAGCTCCAGCCTGGTGTTTTTATTGAATTCCTGGTCGTAATTATCACTGCTTGGGTTGATGGAACCGTAATCGATGGTTCCTGACAGTTCGGTATTGAATAGTTTTTGTTCAATACTGATTTTTTGGACAGAATAGGACAGGGGAGGGTGATAATCAATGAGAACATTAAGTGTTGCCCTCATGATCTCCTTTCCCTTTTCCAGTATCAGGAGGCTTGAATTCAGTTTGCCGTTTTTCACTGAGAAACTACCTTCCCTTTTCATTTCAAATGAAAATCCAAGCGAATCACTGTTTAGCTTTGAGGAAATCGATGAGATCATGCCTTCGGAAATGCAGGCCCTGTGGCTGATGTTTAATTCTTCTTTATTGCCTGTAAACAATTTTGCCCTGATATTAATCGGGAATACAGGCTTTGACCTGGTTTTGCCGGTTTCATATTCGTAAAGGATGAAGCTGCATTCTGAACCCGGACGGCCGGGCATGGGAAAACGGATGAGAATCAGGGAAGTGTCTTTCGCCTTCACAAATACCCGCTTTGCCGTATCCCATTTGTAAATACCTTTTTCAGCGGTAAAAGAAAAATCATGCCTGAAGCCGTGGGAGCCTGAAGTATCGCTTTGGAAGGGAAGCGGTGCCGATGGTTGTTTAAGAAGAAATCCGATTGCTTTAAATCCAGGCAGTTCCGATGATCTGTTAATAAAACTGATGATATCGGCGTTCAGTATCTTTATACTGTTCAGGGCCTCAGTTTTATCAACGGGATGGCTGGTTTTACATGAAAGCAAAAGGAAAGGCAGAACCAGGATGAGGTTAAGAGATTGTTTGGATTTCATCTTTTTACCCCGGTAGTTTCAGCTATTGTCCCCTGAATTTATTAATAAATCTCTTATTTTGAGCCTGTACCTGCGTTGGTCGAAGTAAGAGGGAATTCCAGAGTAGTTCCATCCGTTTGAACTACCTCGGCATATACGACCCCGAATTTATGGTTTATTGTCCAGTAAATAGTTTTGGTCTTCGTAAGTTTACCGTTTACAGTAAGACCGCTGGGGACGTCTTCTTTGACTTTACTGGTCTTGATGTATAGTCCCAGGGCCGAAACATAAGTGTCGTCGGTTGTGCTTTTAGCGATTACCGTACGAACAACCTGGGAACTGCCGACATTAAATTTATACTGGGTTCCCACGACATCATTAAAATTGACCAAAGTATAGGGCTTTGACTTGTCGCCGCTTGAATAAAAATAATCTGAGAATCCGTCGGCAGTCAAATTTCCGGAAACTGCCATAGAGGATCCCATATAAGTGCAGTTAACAATTACGTCACTTCCCGAAACCTGGGAAATCGTGAGAGTGCCAAGGCTGCCCGAAGTCCAGTTGGTCCCCACAACTGCCAGTGTGCTGACTGTTGGAGTGTTGGTTGTATCATCGCTTTTCTTTTTGCAGCTGGTGCCAACGATTGCCGTGATCAGCACCATCAGAATGATAATCTTTTTCATGGTTTCATGGTTTATTGTACAATATTATCAATAAAACAGTAATCTTCAAAAAAAAAAAAAAAATATTTTACCTTTTATTTAACTCTTTGTATAAGCCGGGGAGGCAGGCTCTGTTGGCCCGCGGGCCTTATAATTGCCTTGTGGTTTAAACGCATAGTTATCAGAATTTTGTCTTGATTAGTTTACATCCGCGCAAGGTGGTCCTATGCTCCGGCTTCTCACAAATATCATCCTCATACAACAGCACCGGCTGTAATCCTTCAGTATATAAAAAATCGAAGTATCACTTGACAATAAGATGAAAATGGATTATTTTTGGCCCGTTCAGTCATGAAACTGCGTCAACCTTAATCCTGCTATTACTTGCTCTTTGTATTCGGAGGGGGTTATCATGCTTTAATTAATGTTTCACTAACTAAATTAAAGACAATGAAAACAACATCTACCAAATTACTAAGTGGAAGAGTGCAGATGATCATCTGCCTCTTTCTTTTCTCATTCCTTGCTTCCGGACAGGGAGTTCCGGAGTACATGTATTTCAAATTTGATGCCGCGGGCAGCCAGCAAAACTATGCAAGTACCCCGGTTGGCACTAATCCTGCTCCAATAACCGGGCTTACCATAGGAGGCACGGGCCAGTTTGGCACCGCCCTGGTAGGCACTTATGTTGCCGGTAATTCTATGAATACCGGATGGGCAACCTCAATGCCAAATGCCGGCTGGACCATTTCAATGTGGGTTAATAATATTTCCAATGGGAATTCCAACCCTAATTATTTATTCGGGGATGTTAATGCCACATCCTTCAGGTGTTTTAGCGACGGCGCCGCCGGGGCAAACAACATCATACTCAGGGGCGGAGGCTTGAACGATGTCATTGCCACGGCTGCCGGGCCAGGCCCTACCGTGGTTACCTTCGTGTATACCGGTTCATCGGTAAAATGGTTTGAGAACGGAGTTCTTGGAGGGACTGTCGCACAACCCAGTGTTACCATCACCGGTGCAGGGCCGTTCCTCATCGGCGCCTATTCAACTTCGGCAGGGATGCCTTCAGGAGGTCTTATGGACGAATTTCGTATGTACAGCCGCGCATTAAGTGATGCAGAGGTTGGATCAACATGGAATCAGCCTCTCCCGCTTGGAGGGCCTCCGATCGTTGTAACCATGGCAGCCGGCAACGTGACCTCTACCACTGCCACACTCAATGGGACAGCCAATGCCAATGGGTATTCCACGACTGTAACATTTAATTACGGTTTAACCACAGCGTATGGTTCCACCATAGCAGGGGTTCCCGGGTCTGTTACGGGAAGTACCGTTAATCCTGTTACGGCGGCTTTGACCGGATTGCTGCCGGGTAACACCTATCATTTCAGGGTGAGTGGAACCAATTCAAGCGGGACAACCAACGGCAACGATATGACTTTCTTAACGCCTGCCGTTGCGCCCACAGTAACCACTACGGCAGCGGCACCTGTTTACGGGACCATGGCCACGCTCAATGGAACAGTGAATGCAGGAGGGGCATCCACCACGGTTACTTTCGAGTACGGTACCACCATAGCCTACGGATCGATTGCTTCTGCGGCACAAAGCCCGGTTACAGGGAATATCACCACATCGGTAAGCGCCGATTTGAGTGGTTTGGCATTAAGTACCTTATACCACTTCAGGGCCAAAGGGGTCAACAGTGTGGCAACGGTTTACGGGGCCGACATGTCGTTTACCACCCTGAACTGTAATTCGCCGGGAAACCCGGGAACCATCAGCGGGTCGGCCAGTGTTTGCGTCAACAGTTCGGGAAAGGTCTATTCCGTACCGGTTATCACCAATGCCACGGGGTATGTATGGACTGTTCCTGCGGGAGCCGTCATCACCGCCGGGGCTAATACGAACACCATCACGGTAACCTTCGGTGCCGCTTCGGGCAATGTTTCGGTATACGGAACCAGTGCTGCCTGCGGCAACGGGCCTGTTTCAACTCTTGCCGTAGCGGTAAACCCGGTGCCTGTGCCAAGCATAACGGGGCAGAACAGTTTGTGCGTGAACTCCGGTAATTTCACCTATTCAACACAAGCTGGACAAACGGCCTATACCTGGGTGGTTTCTTCGGGGGGAACGATTCTCAACGGAACAGGAAGCAGCCAGATCACGGTCGCATGGACTGTTGCCGGTGCACAAACGGTCAGCATCAATTATACCACGCTGGCAGGCTGTTCAGCTTCATCGCCTACCGTTCTTCCGGTTACGGTCAACGGCATTCCTTCGGCCGCCGGCAGCATCAGCGGAACGTCAGTTGTTTGCGTGGGCACAACGGGAGTTGCTTATTCAGTGGGCACGATTCCTAATGCCCTGTCCTATGTATGGACACTTCCCACAGGGGCAAGCATTGCTTCAGGCAGCGGGACCAATGCCATTACCGTGAATTTCGGGACGAACGCTGTTTCGGGGAATATAACCGTATTAGGGAATAACTTATGCGGCAACGGTCCTGCTTCTACGTTCGCTGTAACGGTAAACCCGTATCCTGCCGCCGCAGGAGTGATCACGGGAGTGGGCACTGTTTGCCAGGGACAAACCGGGGTAGGGTATATGATCAGCCCGGTTACCAATGCCAGCGGTTATACCTGGACGGTTCCTTCCGGAGCGACCATCACAGCCGGAGGCAATACCACCCTGATCGACGTTTCATTCAGTTCTTCGGCTTCATCAGGCATTGTGAGTGTAGTGCCAGTGAATTCCTGCGGGAACGGAACGGCATCACCCAATTTCCCGGTAACCGTAAATGTTACGCCACCAAGCCCGGTAATCACCCTGAACGGGGATGGGTTTACTAGCAGTGCTGCGGCCGGTAACCAGTGGTACCGTTACCTTACACTGATCCCGGGTGCCACAGCCCAGGTTTATGTACCTACACAGGCAGGATTATATACTGACCAGGTGAGCCTCAACGGATGCGCTTCAAATATGTCCAACGCAATCTATTTTTCAGCTACGGGCATAGCCGAGAACAGCAACATAAAGGGATTTGAGGTATATCCCAATCCGAATGCCGGCGAATTCACCCTCACCGTATCTGCACAACAGCAGGAAAACTATGATGTGGTACTATACAGCACCCTGGGGGTAAAAGTCTTCGAGATGAAAAACATCAGCAGCCTGGCACCCAAAACAATCGATCTTCGCCCGGTGACTTCCGGGGTTTACCTGATCGTACTGCAAAATAATACCACCCATATTGCAAAAAGAATCACGGTTGAATAAACCTTTTATTTAACACTGGTTCATTTCTAAAAAAGGTGGTTGCCGGACTTCAGCAACCACCTTTTTTTGATACTACAGCTGAATTAAACTGTTTATTAAAAACCGTATTTAAAAAAGTCATATTAAAGCTTGACAAACGCTCATTTTATCATTATCTTTCCAATCTGAAAATTATCAGGGAATTTGAGCTCTAACATACTGCCACCAAAACCAGGAAGAAACAACCGTTGAGAATGGACCTGCCAGGCTCCGAATTCATCTGCTGAATGAATAATAATGTAAATTAAGTAGATAAAATTTAAACTTTTTACTAACCAAAAACAAGGATTATGAAAAAAAGATTACTCATTTGTATTTCAGTCCTATGGTTTATTGCAGGATTGAACGATTTCCTACAGGCCCAGCCGCAATACTACAATTACAATACCGCGGGTTCGGCAAATTCTTTTCCTTTTAATGTCCCCGCGGGAAAAGACGTCCAACTGCTATACCTGCCCGGTGATTTCAATCAGCCTTCTGCTGCACCGGCAGGAAATATCACCAGCATTGCTTTCAGGATAAATGAAGGTTACCCCCTGGGTCCATGGACTTACACTGAATTCACGATCAAACTGGGGCAGGCAAGCATAACAGATTTCACCCCCGGAAGCTTTTACTCAGGAAACCTCACCACAGTTTATTACCGGGCTTCAGTATCATTAACCGGAGCTGCAGGAAACTGGATGACAATAACCCTCGACACTCCCTTCCCATATGATCCGACTCAAAGTTTAATCGTGGATGTCGGGCAATGCAGCGCTACAGGGGCAACGGGATACAGTTCATGTTTTACAACTTTATCGGGTAACAGGAGATGCTGGTCTAATGGGGGATGCCCTTTTACGGTATATTCCACTCCCAACTCTACAATCTACCATTTTGGTCTTAATCTCCAAACAAGCGGCCCTCCTGTTGTTGTTACCACTGCGGCTACTTCTGTCACCGGAACATCAGCCACCCTTAACGGTACGGTCAATGCCAACGGTGCTTCCACGACTGTAACATTTAATTACGGTTTAACCACAGCGTATGGTTCCACCATAGCAGGGGTTCCCGGGTCTGTTACGGGAAGTACCGTTAATCCTGTTACGGCGGCTTTGACCGGATTGCTGCCGGGTAACACCTATCATTTCAGGGTGAGTGGAACCAATTCAAGCGGGACAACCAACGGCAACGATATGACTTTCTTAACGCCTGCCGTTGCGCCCACAGTAACCACTACGGCAGCGGCACCTGTTTACGGGACCATGGCCACGCTCAATGGAACAGTGAATGCAGGAGGGGCATCCACCACGGTTACTTTCGAGTACGGTACCACCATAGCCTACGGATCGATTGCTTCTGCGGCACAAAGCCCGGTTACAGGGAATATCACCACATCGGTAAGCGCCGATTTGAGTGGTTTGGCATTAAGTACCTTATACCACTTCAGGGCCAAAGGGGTCAACAGTGTGGCAACGGTTTACGGGGCCGACATGTCGTTTACCACCCTGAACTGTAATTCGCCGGGAAACCCGGGAACCATCAGCGGGTCGGCCAGTGTTTGCGTCAACAGTTCGGGAAAGGTCTATTCCGTACCGGTTATCACCAATGCCACGGGGTATGTATGGACTGTTCCTGCGGGAGCCGTCATCACCGCCGGGGCTAATACGAACACCATCACGGTAACCTTCGGTGCCGCTTCGGGCAATGTTTCGGTATACGGAACCAGTGCTGCCTGCGGCAACGGGCCTGTTTCAACTCTTGCCGTAGCGGTAAACCCGGTGCCTGTGCCAAGCATAACGGGGCAGAACAGTTTGTGCGTGAACTCCGGTAATTTCACCTATTCAACACAAGCTGGACAAACGGCCTATACCTGGGTGGTTTCTTCGGGGGGAACGATTCTCAACGGAACAGGAAGCAGCCAGATCACGGTCGCATGGACTGTTGCCGGTGCACAAACGGTCAGCATCAATTATACCACGCTGGCAGGCTGTTCAGCTTCATCGCCTACCGTTCTTCCGGTTACGGTCAACGGCATTCCTTCGGCCGCCGGCAGCATCAGCGGAACGTCAGTTGTTTGCGTGGGCACAACGGGAGTTGCTTATTCAGTGGGCACGATTCCTAATGCCCTGTCCTATGTATGGACACTTCCCACAGGGGCAAGCATTGCTTCAGGCAGCGGGACCAATGCCATTACCGTGAATTTCGGGACGAACGCTGTTTCGGGGAATATAACCGTATTAGGGAATAACTTATGCGGCAACGGTCCTGCTTCTACGTTCGCTGTAACGGTAAACCCGTATCCTGCCGCCGCAGGAGTGATCACGGGAGTGGGCACTGTTTGCCAGGGACAAACCGGGGTAGGGTATATGATCAGCCCGGTTACCAATGCCAGCGGTTATACCTGGACGGTTCCTTCCGGAGCGACCATCACAGCCGGAGGCAATACCACCCTGATCGACGTTTCATTCAGTTCTTCGGCTTCATCAGGCATTGTGAGTGTAGTGCCAGTGAATTCCTGCGGGAACGGAACGGCATCACCCAATTTCCCGGTAACCGTAAATGTTACGCCACCAAGCCCGGTAATCACCCTGAACGGGGATGGGTTTACTAGCAGTGCTGCGGCCGGTAACCAGTGGTACCGTTACCTTACACTGATCCCGGGTGCCACAGCCCAGGTTTATGTACCTACACAGGCAGGATTATATACTGACCAGGTGAGCCTCAACGGATGCGCTTCAAATATGTCCAACGCAATCTATTTTTCAGCTACGGGCATAGCCGAGAACAGCAACATAAAGGGATTTGAGGTATATCCCAATCCGAATGCCGGCGAATTCACCCTCACCGTATCTGCACAACAGCAGGAAAACTATGATGTGGTACTATACAGCACCCTGGGGGTAAAAGTCTTCGAGATGAAAAACATCAGCAGCCTGGCACCCAAAACAATCGATCTTCGCCCGGTGACTTCCGGGGTTTACCTGATCGTACTGCAAAATAATACCACCCATATTGCAAAAAGAATCACGGTTGAATAAACCTTTTATTTAACACTGGTTCATTATTAAAAAAAGAGGGCACCCTTTGGGATGCCCTCTTTTTTATTGAACCCTGGCAGAGAGACAATATCAAGCATCGCATCTGCGAACTGCGCTATGACAGCCCGTCAGATACTATTTCATAATTGCCATATTCTCGTGGTCGACCTCCAGATAGATAAAGTTCCCGACTGTTTTCAGGTACTCCTTGATCTTTCCTGCACCGGTATGTACCGACTCCATTACTATTAAAAAATGCGGATGTTTCTTCATAAATTCTTTGCCGCCCTGGAGTACGTCGATCTCCATTCCCTCGGCATCAATTTTGATCAGGATTTTATCCTCAGTTGAATAATTTATTTCCGACATCACCGTATCGAGTGTCCTTATTTCAACTTTTACTTTTTCAGCCACATCCCCCTTGTTCTCATGATAAGAATGGATTGAAGCCAGGTGGGACGCGCCTGTGTTCATTGATTCAAAAATGAAATCCACTTCAGAATTTCCGGCACCGAGCCCGAATGAATGCGCTGTAATCATTTTTCCCAGTCCGTTCCTCTCGATATTACTGCTGATGGACTTGCAATTTTGACTTACAGGTTCAAACGCATGGCAGGGGATTCCTTTCCTGGCAAGCAGGAAACAGTATGTTCCCACATTTGAGCCAATATCAAGGAATATGTTGTAATCTTTATAATGTTGAAGAAAGAACCTTTTTACATTCCATTCATATGCATAATTCAGAAATTGAAAATCGAGGGTGCCTTTACGTGTTTCAAATGTTCCAAGACTGCTTTTGTAAATACGTACAGGAGGATTTACTTTGTTGGTCAGGACGTACTTAATGGAAGTCAGTAAAAAATAGAATTCACCATATTTAAGATAATCAGCAACATATCTTAAAAATGTCCGGATTTTCTGCATGATTAAAAGTTTAATTTTCTATTGATCTGAAATTTTTCGAAATGCAAAGTTAGAATCCTATTTGTAACAATAAAATTTCAAGGCCGGAATTTCCATTTCCAACATGGCTAAATGCATTTTCAGAGCAGTTTGATAAAATGTTTGTAAATTTCTCAACAGCGTTAAGATTTTGTATTTATTTTTTTGCATACCTTTGCAAACTGTTATTTAATTATCAATTAATGTTAGGTAGCCGCAGAAATGTCAAGATCCTTTCCATACTGTTCCACAGTTTGGCTGTAGCTATCATTGTTTTCGGATCCATCATCAACTTCCACCAATACAAAATATGGGGGAAGCCGCTGATTCCTCAATTCGTCGGGCTAAAACACGATGTGGATAAAGCCAGCAAAATCTTTTCGGCCGGCAATTTTGCACTCAAGAACAATTTTACGCCTAAGTTGTCATTTCATCCTGCCGCTGTTTTACCCGTGGAAGTTTCAAGGCACAGTAGCGGAACCGGGTATATGACCACCTTTGACCTTAGCTACAAGGTCCCGGAATTGCAACACCTTAATGCCTCCGGCCTCAGGGCTCCTCCTCTTGCATAATCCCGCTTAGCAGCTTTTTAATACTTCACGGGCATATGATGCCAGGCCATTAGCTGTTAATTTGTGAACAATCCAGGGATACTGGGATGATCACATCCGCAGATTATCAAAAAACTTCCATTCCCAAATATTTATTCAAAAATGAAAAAGACTATATATTCTTTTATTATACTTACTGTTATTGCTTCGGTTTGTGCTTCTAATAAGCCTTTAAAAGCCCAGGGGTCTGTGTCCTCCGACACCATTACTATGGGAGCAGGATACACCAATGAAATATATTACAGCATGGCCAACGGGATGATCCTTGAGTCGCCCCGGAATACATGGGATATTGCTTTCAGGACCATGCTTCGGAGTTCGGGTATTTTAACCAATGACGGATCGGGTGTTGTTCTTTACACCTACCCTAAATCAGATACAAGTGGCTGGGCCGGTGTAGACACCTCGGGAATTAAAAACTGGACACCGATGTACAATGATCCGAATGACTGGGAGAACGGCGCTTTTTCACGAAATGCCAAAGGATATCCTGATTATGGCTGGTGTATTTATAATTCCGTATCTCATGACCTCACCGCTGATTCCTTGTTTATAATACAGCTGAGGGACGGCAGTTTACGCAAACTATGGATCAAAGATAAACGTTCGGTCCAGGATATCTACCACTTTCGGTATGCCAACCTTGACGGGACGAATGAACATACCGATACGCTGAACCTTTCGAACGACCTGGCAACCGACTTTGTCGGATTTTCTCTTGAAACCAACCAGAGAGTTGATTTTCAACCCCAGGTATCCAGCTGGGATATACTGTTCACCAAGTATATGTCGATCCAGCCTGATGGTACACCCTACCCGGTTACGGTAGTCCTGAATAATCCTGAAATTAAAAGCAAGAAATTTCATCCGGTTCCCCTGACCTATACCAACTGGCAGGTAAATCCCTGGGATTCACTGAGATCATCTATTGGCTGGGACTGGAAAGCTTTCAATATGACAACAATGACTTATGCTGTTGTGGATTCTCTTGTATTTTTCGTGGAACCCTCAGGGAAAGACGTCTACAAACTTGTTTTCACCGGTTTTGCCGGCAGCACTACGGGCCTTATCAGTTTTACAAACGAGAAAATATTATCCTACGGAATTAATGAACCCGCCGCATCGGGCTTAAACATTAAAGTATATCCCAATCCGGTGAGTGAAACATTGAATCTTCTCGTTACCGCCAAAACCGGTGACGAATTCCATATCGTTCTTTCAGATCTGTCGGGCAGACAACTTGGTGCAGATCATCCCGGGAGGCTTGAAGAGGGCCTAAATCTGTTAACGTTTGATGTTTCAGGGATCAAGCCTGGAGTGTATTTCGTGACTGCTTCAATGGCAGGGACGAAGGCAGTTACGAAAGTGATCATCACCCGTTAACATGAAGAAAGGCCCTTTCAGCCTCCTGCATGGATTAATAATCAGTCTTCTGGCCATAGCTTCGGCGAATGGCCAGAAGGCGTTTATTAAAGTTACAGACAAAAAGAACTCAGAGCCTGTTGCTTACGCTCATGTTTGTTTTGAAGGATTAAAAACAGGCAAACCACTCTATACTCTAACTTCGATCGACGGTACAGTTCAGAACGAAGTGCATGAACCCTCAAAAATTGCAGTAAGCTTTATGGGTTACACGACCTATAAAGATACAATCCGCCCGGGCGAGTCCCTTGACATCAGGCTGGTACCCTCGGTGCTCAATATGAACGAAGTAGTGGTTACCGCCCAGTATGCTCCTGAAAAAGCCGATAAATCGATATACAAGGTAGAGGTAATCAATGCAAGGCAGATTGAACAAAAAGCTGCCACGAATATGGCCGACCTGCTCAAAAATCAATCCACCATGCAGGTTACCCAGGATGGTGTTTTAGGGACCAGCCTAAGAATACAGGGGCTTTCGGGGGAGAACGTGAAATTTCTCCAGGATGGAGTCCCGATGATTGGGAGGATGAACGGTAATTTCGACCTGAACCAGATCAACCTCAACAATGTAGATCATGTTGAACTGATTGAAGGCCCGATGTCGGTAATTTATGGCAGTAACGCCCTGGCCGGGGTGATCAACGTCATCACGAAGGAAAATAAAACCTCCTTGTTAAGCGCAACCGTAAATTCATATTATGAAAGCGTCGGAGTGTTCAACTTTGATGCATCTGCTTCGGCCAGCCTTAACCGGCATGGATTCATGCTGGATGGAGGAAGGAATTTCTCACCATCCTATTCTCCGGTGGATACGAGCCGCTCCAAAATCTTCAAACCCCGCCGCCAGTATTTCTTTGATGGCTACTATACTTATACTGCAGGCTCGCTGAAATTAAAACTGGGAGGCGATTATTTCAATGAATTGCTCATCGATAAGGGAGCTCTTATGCCCGTCTATTATATCAATGCCCTGGACAATTATTTTACGACAATACGCTATTCGGCACGTGCAGAAGCATCAATAAAACTGCCCCGAAGCAAGGTGATCAACATCCTGGCTTCCTATTCCTATTATGAAAGGGTCAAGCAAACCTTTGATGTGGAGCTGACTACGCTTGAAAAGATCCCTGTAAACAATTCCGACGGGCAGGACACAACGGGAATCACATCCTGGATAGGCCGGGCTACCTTTGCTTCAAATAATACGGATCATAAACTGAATTACCAGACCGGTGCAGATATTGACCTGGAGAGCGGTAATGGTAAAAGGATACTGAACAACTACCAGCAGATAGGTGACTATGCTGCTTTTTTCAGCCTTAATTATACTCCTCTCAAACCGCTGATCATCCAACCAGGGATCAGGTTCATCTACAATACAAAATATAACGCCCCCCTTGTCTATGCCCTCAGCACCAAATGGAATATGGACGATGAATGGAGCCTGAGGTTCTCGTATGCAAGGGGATTCAGGGCACCTGATTTAAAAGAGCTTTACCTCAACTTCCAGGATGTTAATCATGATATCATCGGCAACCCGAATCTGAAAGCTGAACAATCGAATAACATTAACCTTGGGCTGAACTGGAACAGCGAGAAAAAAAATGCCTGGAATATTGAAGGCAGCGGGTTTTATAATCTTATAAACAACGTCATTCTACTGGCACCAACGGGAAAGGGTCCAACCTCCTATACTTATGTGAACCTCAGTAAGTACAAGACAACAGGAGGCTCGGCAAGCCTTGGGTTCAGCCTTTATCCATCATTTAAACTTCAATGTTCCCTTTCCGAAACCGGGGTGACAGGAAGCATGGATGAAGGGATGAATCCCGGCCCGTTTCAATGGCTTACCGAAGTCTCACTTACTGCAAATTACACCCTGGTTAAGCCCGGGTTGAGTTTTGCCTTGTTTTACAAATACACGGGAAAAGCCCCACAGGTTGTGTTCAACGATACCAGCCTGGGCTGGGGATATGTAAATCCCTTTAACCTGATGGATCTTACTGCAACCAAAGTATTTTGGGAAAACCGCATCAGGCTATCGGCAGGGGTGAAAAACATTTTCAATGTTACTACTGTTCCGGCCAGCGGCATGGTTGGTGTACATGGTTCAGGCGGGGACGGTATGAATATTGCCTGGGGCAGAACGGTTTTTCTCAGGCTGAGTTTTACTTTCAATAAGTACAAATGAAAAAACTGCTAATTCTTATCCTGGTTTCCTTTATGAGCTTGGGATTGGATTCCTGTTTTAAAAAGGATTCGATGGTGCCCATGCCCGACAGAGGCAATGTTTTGGTAGATACCATTGCCATGACTTCATCCTACCAGCTCCAGCTTTATTTCAGGCTGGATTCGGGTGCAGTAGTCAGTACGAATAAAAGAACCGAAAGCGATCTTGGGTTTGAATGCAGCCAAACGGGATATCATATCATCCTGAATTCTGCCGATTTCATGAGGATTGCCGATATGGGAGCCTTGAGCTTCGGGCAACCTATTGATACAAGCGGGGTAAAATGGAAGTTTGACAAGAGTGACGGCAATCCTGATTCCATTGCCAGCGGCCGGTGGTTTAATGTTACTGGCGGAGATACCGTTTCAAACGGCCATGTGTGGGCGCTTGACATGGGCAGGGATACCGCTGGGAATGCCCTGGGTTTAAAACAGATCATTTTTGACAGCCTCAAACATGGAATATATTATTTCAGGACAGCCGGGATCAAAGGAGGAAGCATTGCCTCTGCATCGGTCATGAAGGATGCTTCGGTGAACTTTTTATATTACGGGATCAGGAAAGGGGGAGTCCTGTCCCTTGAACCATCCAAAAGCAGGTATGACCTGTTGTTCACTCAATATACAACCCTTCTTTTTACCAGTGGGGGAGCGGCTTATCCCTACCTCGTCACAGGTGTGCTTTTAAATCCAAACGGGCTTAAGGTTGCAGTTGACTCGGTTCATGCTTTCGCTTCCATTGACCTTAACCTTGCCCGCACTATGAGTTATTCATCAGCCGCCGATGCGATTGGCTATGACTGGAAGGTGTATAATTTTGCAGCAGGCTCTTATACCGTAAGGACAAATCTGGCCTTTATCATTACCGATATCAAAGGTTATTATTACAAACTAAGGTTTACCAGCTTTTACAGGGCGGGAGTGAAGGGATATCCTGTTATTGAAACCCAGCGTCTCTGAAAATCCACTATGACTTATACGGCTTTTTCAGCGGAGGAACCTGATCAGTTCGTCACCGGTTCCTATACGGTAACCCTGCGACAGATACATGATCTCTCCTTCAGGGTTAATATATACTACTACGGGATAGGAGGAAGCAGTGGTTTGTCCGGCGGCAGCGGAAACCAGTTTCAACAACCCATCTGAAGGAACCAGGCAGGTATACCCCGAGGGAAACTCTTTGTCGGTTCCATGGATGAAGTCCTGCTCATCTTTTTCATTCCTGAACAGGAAGAATATCCTGGTTTTTTTCTTTTCAAATTCCCGCTTCTTTGCTCTCAGGTCAGCCATAAAATGCTTGCTCGGTTCCTTATCCGGTTCCATCCATGCCAGGATAAGGTTCCCCGATAAATTCCTGTCCAACTGGGGAAGAGACTCATATAGTTTCTTAGGATCCAGTTTACCAAGAATAGAAGGAGCCGGTTCTTTTCTCATCCTGATTTCCTGTTTGACTTCTTTGCCCGGTTCCAGCATGAAGAATGTTAAATTGGCCAGTACCGAACCATCTTTCATCCTGTTCCCCGTAACCATAAGGTAATACCCTGAGGCAAGGTCAATAGAGCAGGGAAACGATCCAAGCCTGGGGTCATTTTCATAATCGAGGGACCTGAAAAAGCCGTCATCAAATTTTTCTATTGTATAATGGATGTAATACTCAGGTTTCCTGTTGTTTGCGGGATCAGAGCCCAGGCTTAGCTTTACCCTTTGCCCCGGAGCAGGCTTTTCAGGATCAAACAGTATATCATGCCAGGTGTTGCCCGAATAATACTGAGGGAGCCGGGTCCCGGGTTCGAGTCGCGCCGGGACTCCGAAGCTTCGGCACATCGCAACAAAAAAGATGTCCCTTGAATGGGGATCCGAAACCTTTAATTCAAAAACCCCAATAGGGGAAAGGGGAGCCCTTCCATAATTCGCCTTGCTGTCGATGAGGATATTGCTCTTTATCCATTCGGCTATCTTTTCGGGCCTGGATACCGCCACGGTCCTGAAACCGGAGTCGAACTGCTTTTGAAGAAAGGATTTATAAGGTCTGAGCCATTCATTGTCAACCCTGGGGTTTAAAAGGCAGCTGTTGAGAATATCATTATTTAGGCCCGATGTCCCCCGATTGAGCAAACTCCCGGTATTGTCCATCAAAACATCAAACGTGATATCCCTCAGGTCTTTTGAGGAAATCGCCGAAAGAAGGGGGAAAATCCATCGTTTTGCCGAAGGAGACACAGATCCTGCAAAATCAATGAGCGTATTGTAATTGCCCCGGCTTTCCCTGAGAAAATGCCATAGAGTGTCGGAATTGAGTTTAAGGGTGGCAGCGATGCGGCAGGCTTTTAAACTATCCATGAAGGTGCCTTCATAAGCTGTTCTCAGCTTATCCTCAAAGCCCAGCATTTTTGTGTTGACTGTACGCAACGAATCGGGAACCCCCGAGGGGGAGGCTTCCTCGGCCGGAGGCACAAAATCATCCTGAACAGTGTATTCACGCCCAGGTTTCAGCGATAACTCAAGTATAAGGGTATCCGTGTCCTTCACACGGATTTTCCTGTATGCAAAACTGTTTTTCAGGGAAGTCCATATTAAAAGGTCACCTAAACCTGTTTGAAAACTGCATAAGCCCCTGGCATCGGAATACGCCCGGTGCAATGGGTAAAATTCAGCATAATTATAGAGCTGGAATTCCACAGCAGCGCTATCGGCAGGCTTGCCAAGGGAATCCCTCACAGATACGAATATCCGTTTCGTTTCGGCATAATTCGAAAGAATATTGATCCTGGTGTAGCGTTCATCCTTCACAAGAACATCCTCAGGGCCCTGATAATCGCCAAAAACATTGGTATTGACCAGCATTGCCCTTTTTGCAGGGGCTGTAAACCAGGCCTCATCAAGCACAGGTTCAGGTTCACAGGCCCCTATATAATGCCATTTACCGTCGACCCAAACCTCGACCCAGGCATGGTTGTCGTCTGAATGAGCCCAACGGGGAGTATAGCATTGCCTGGCCGGAATACAAACCGAACGCAACGCGGCTACGGTAAAGGTTGATTCCTCACCGCAGCGGCCAAAAGCAGTGCGCACCGTGGCCAGGGGAGAGGATGTGCGTTCATCAGAACCTTTGTAAGTTACTTTTTCATGGCACCAGTGGTTTACTTCAAGAACCGCATCACGCATGCTCATTTTCTTTATCCTGTCCTTCAGTTCATGAAAAAAGACGGTACGCGAACTGTCAAGATTTTCGTTGTTCACCCTTACAGGAAGTACAAAATGCCTGAAAAGTTCATCAGGCATGGTTTTACCCCAGGAAAAAGTATCGCGTGCGGCAAATGAAGACCTTACATTCTGTAAAAAGAATTCACCCTGGTAATCCGCGATATCGCTCAGGGGGGAATATGCCAGAATAAACTCCATGGCTTCTTTTTCCCTTAAGGGCAGTTTACCGTCGGCAATACTGAAAACCTGGACCAGGCGGTTTTTGCCTAGATTTTTCTGTTTTTGGTACTGGGTTTCGACTTTTTCACGGTATGCCTTATCTTTAAGGAAGTGTTCTCCACCCTGGCAACCTGCAAATACAAGGAAAATAATTAACAAAGGTGTTAAAACCAGTTTTTTCATAACATAGTGTTCCATCAGTATCATACTAAATTTTTTTAAGATCATATCCTCCGGATCAGTAAAATCGCTATCCATATCAGGTAGAACAGGCAGAAAACCGGGACAGTGAAGCTCATCCCGAGAGAGATTGAGTCGGCAACAGCCCACATCAGGGACGGGGAAAAGGCCCCCAGGGGGATCGTTCCAATCATCATACCAGTCATCAGCCGGTTCTCCTCCTTTAACCTCTCCAATGAAAGTGACAGCATAAGCGGGAAAATATTGGCTGTCCCCAGGCCTGTGATTACCATTGCAATAAGCGAAAGGTCTTTTTGCCCGACAAACATTGAAGACAATCCAAGAATGCCCAAAATCCCCGAGATCAGGAAAAGATTTTCGGCCTTGATCCTTCCAAGCAGGAATACCCCGGCCAGCCTCCCTGTAAAAAATGAGACCATGAACAGCCCTATTCCGGGAATAACCATCTGCATAATCCTGGTCCCAAATGTTTCTGAAAAATAAAACGGCAGGAAATCCACCAGGCAAAATTCGGAACCTGCATACACAGCCAGCCCCCCCAGCATAAGGATAACAAATTTGTTGGAAAGAAGAGCCCTGATGCTGAATTTGCCTTGTTCCCGTGTATCTTCCCGAACGGCAGGGTAATGGAAGATGAAGAGGCAAGCCACCGACAATGCCAGAAAGGCGATCGAGATGTATATTAGCTTATGGCTCTCGTTTATCCAGTCTTTTGCTATTGAAGTCATTGCCATGCCCATGATCAGCCCCAATGATTTGAACAGGTAAAGTATGGCTGTTTTCTTTGCATAACTTCCATTATCGCCAGGTGATATTATCAACCGGAGGCCTTCGGCCTGAACTAACAGGCTGCCCGCAAACAGAAACAGGGTGCTGAATAAAAGAAAATTCGAAGACTTTGCATAAACAAGGGGGATCAGCAGCCCCGGCAGGATTATGATAAGTGCGAACATCAGCTTAGTACGCCTGTCTTTGCCCTGCCTCATCATACTGAATAAAACGGGAAGAAGAGCCAGGACCAGCAAACCTGCGAAGGCCAGTGCACTTACATAGTAATTATCCAGTATTACAAAATTGACATGCCGGTTAAGCCGCGGGAATAAGGCTTCAAAGAGACCAATGGTAAAGAAAGCCACAATGATGGCAGCAGGAATTTTTCTCTGGCTTATCTTCCCCGGCATCATTTCCTGTACTCAAAAGATATGTTTAACTCGCCGGGTATAAAAGGCATAACTGCCGATTGGATGCCGTACGGTAAGTTTTGAACAGTATGGCTGCTCCCGTTTGCTTTAATGAAATTAATTAAAGGAAAGGTATGCAGCATAATCCTCACCCTGGTGAACTTCGAAGAAAATGAACCCTCAGCCTTTCCGATAATCAACCTCCTTTCGTCAGGATTATATTGAATCAGCCGCTTGCAAAAGGCTCCCTGCTCATAAGCATACGTCTTACCATCATCTTCATAATACAGGTATGTATTGGGTAGCTTGCCTGCATAGATATGGAGATCAAGGGTATCGGAAGGTTTTTCGGATGTATTCTGGATCACCGACTGCATGGGGATAATCCCTGAAGCCCTCACGAACACAGGCAGATCATCCAGGGGAGCTTCAACATTGACTTCCTGGCTGCCCGGGTAAAAGTCCCCGGAAGAAAGGCGGTACCAGCCGCCTGAGGGAAGATAGACTTTCGCATAATCCTGGGTGCATGAAACCGGCGCTATTAACAGGTTATCGCCGAAAAGGTATTCTTCCTGGTATTTCCACCACCAGATCTTTTCGTCATTTGTATAGTTGATTGCAAGACTCCTGGCAACAGGCAATCCGCAGTCAACAGAAGTATAAAAAGCAGAATAGATATAAGGCAGCAGCCTGTAGCGCTGTGAGATCAGCTTTACCGAAGATTCCTCAACGCCTTCGCCAAGCGACCAGGGCTCTTTCCTGTTGGTTCCCTTAGCCGCATGGTTCCTGAAAAAAGGAGTATAAACCCCCATCGAAAGCCAGCGGACAAACAATTCTTTTGAGGGGGTCTCCATGAAGCCTCCCATATCGGGCCCCACAAAACTCAGGCCCGACAGTCCCATGCTGTTGACCAACCTGGCCGAAAGCAGCATATGCTCATCGGAAGCCACATTATCGCCGGTCCATACCGCCGAATATCTCTGTATCCCTGCATATGCAGCCCTCGTGAGCACGAAAGGCCGCCTGCCGCCAAGGAGTTTTTTCGTTCCTTCAAAAGTGGCTCTCGACATGTTGAGACCGTAAACATTATGAGCCTGCCTGAGACTTGCCCCATGTCCGTCAAAGTCGAATTGCACAATATCGGGGATATTCTGTCCCCAGGCCGAAGGCTCGTTCATATCGTTCCAGAATCCTTCCACACCAGGATCTACGAGGTATTTAAAGGATGATCCCCACCATTGCCTTACTGACTCTTTGGTAAAATCAGGGAAATGGCATCTTCCCGGCCAAACGCTGCCGATATACCTGCTGCCATCGGGATATTTTACAAAATAGTCGTTCCTGATCCCTGCATCATAGGCAAAATACCCGGGTTCCACTTTTATGCCCGGGTCAACAATAGTTGCCACATGAAATCCCATGCCGTTAAGCTCAGCAACCAGAGCCCCGGGATTCGGGAACCCCTTTGGGTTCCAGGTAAAGATCTTGTACGAATTCATGTAATCAATATCAAGGTAGATCACATCGCAGGGGATCTTCTTTGCCCTGAATTCCTTAGCCACATCGAGGACTTCCGTATCGGGATAATAGCTCCAGCGGCTTTGCTGGAAACCAAGGCTCCAGTAGGGTGGGAGCGACATACGACCTGTAAGCCAGGTATAGTCTTTAATGATGCCTGCAATGGTCGAGGAAGCAAAGAAGTAATAATTCAATTGCCCCTCCTCAACCGAGAAGCGGCTGAAGAGATTATCAGTTGAAGCTGCAAAATCAAATTTCGTACGGGAGGAATTGTCAAGGAATATCCCGTAAGTAAGGCTGTCGTGTATCCCCATAAAAAACGGGATGCTAACGTAAAGTGGATCGGCATTGGAAGCATAGGCAGGGATATCGGAATTCCACATCTCATATTTATTGTCTCGCCTGTTCAGGTTCCCGGTTTTCTCGCCAAGCCCTATAAATTTCTCATCAGCGAAAAGCTTGCGGTAACAGCTGATCTCAGTTCCCTGCCAGCCTGTGCCGAAAGGTGCATATTCCTCTGAAAGTACACGGTTTTTACTGTTTTTTATTTGAATGCGGATGGGGTTTTTCCTGATCTCAATCTTTAATGAATCTGTGGACAGGCTTATCTTTTCACCATCTTCAAGCATTCTGAAACCGCCTGGCTGAGGACTTGCGATCACAGCATAAGAAAAGTCAGGGGCTGCCAGATCTTTATCGACCCTGATCCTGATCACCGTTGGGGAATAATACCGGATCCGGAGAGCCGCATTCCCGGCTTTGATCACAACTTCCCCGGCTGTGCTTTTCATGGATTTGAAATTCCCGATGAAGAAATTCTGCCCCTGCAGCCTGTTATGCGAAAATATCAACATACAGCCTGTGATTACAAGGGTGAATAAGATGCAGGTCTTTTTGCTCATAGTAAACTGATTTAATCTCCCTCGTTAAATTTCCCGCAGATTGCTGCAGAATCGGGGGCCGGTGTTCATATCATTGGTCTCAAATGTATTACTGATTCACACTCCTTCGTGCTCGGTGCGCCTGATGATCTCATTCTGAAGATCTTCACCCAGGTCATTAAAGTAGTCACTGTAGCCAGCAACCCTCACGATGAGATCCCTGTGTTTCTCAGGATATTTCTGAGCATCCCTGAGTGTTGCTGCACTTACCACGTTAAATTGTATGTGGTGCCCGTCCATCCTGAAATATCCCCTGATAAGGCTGGTAAGTTTTGCTATTGCTTCCTGCCCGTCAAAGAATGAAGGGGAGAATTTCTGGTTGAGAAGGGTCCCGCCTGTAAGAAGCTGGTCTATCTTGGCTGCCGATTTCAGAACCGCTGTGGGTCCTTTATGGTCGGCTCCCTGGAAAGGGGATATGCCTTCCGAAAGCGGCTGGCCTGCCATCCTCCCGTCGGGCAAAGCGCCGATCACGCTCCCGAAATACACATGCGAAGTGGTAGGCAGCATATTAATCCTGTGCCTGCCGCCCACCGAGGTGGGCTTACTGTCGACCGCTTTAAAAAACATTCCAAAGACAAGCCTGGCCTGTTCATCGGCATAATCGTCATCATTCCCGTACTTCGGAGTATGGTAAACCAGTTCTTTCCTGAATTCTTCAAAGTCCATGAAATCGGCTGAGAGTGCCTTAAGCAGGCCTTTCATGGTAATGGTCTTCTTATCGAATACATGATATTTAATGGAGGTCAGTGCATCGGTGATGCTTCCGAGTCCCACTCCCTGTATGTAGGTCGTATTGTACCTGGCCCCTCCTGCATTGTAATCCATGCCGTTCCTGATACAATCATCAATAAAAAGGCTAAGAAAGGGCACCGGCATCTGGCCGGCAAATATCCTGTGGATCATATTGTTCCCCCTGATCTTCACAGCCGTAAGATATTCAAGTTGCTGCCCAAAGGCCTCTGCCAGGTCTTCAAAGGAGGCAAATGTCTCAGGATTGGCTGTTTTTATGCCTGCCTGTTTCCCTGTACGTGTGTCAAAGCCTTCGTTAAGGGTAAGTTCGAGGACTTTTGCAAGGTTGAAATAGCCCGACAGTATATAGGCTTCGGTGCCGAAAGCCCCGGCTTCAACACAACCGCTGGCCCCACCGTTGCGGGCATCTTCCAGTGATTTTCCCTGCCTTACCAGTTCCTGGGTAATTGCATCGGTATTGAAGTAGGAGGGCTGGCCAAAGCCGGTTTTCGTGATCTGCAGGGTCCTGTGGATAAAGCTGTCGGGATTCTTTTTGCTGACCTGCACCATCGAACTGGGCTGAAGCAGGCGCATTTCCTCAATCACATCAAGGATGATGAATGTAAGCTCGTTTACCGCATCCGTGCCGTCGGCTTTTACACCCCCCAGATTGATCAGGCAGAAATCGGTATAGGTATTGCTTTCAAGGGCGGTAACCCCGACTTTGGGAGGTGATGGATGATTGTTGAATTTGATCCAGAAACTCAGTAAAAGTTCCACTGCCTTTTCTTTGTCCAGGGTCCCGTCTTCAAGACCCTTCCTGTAAAATGGAAGCAGGTGCTGGTCGAGCCGGCCGGGGTTAAAAGAGTCCCAGGGGTTCAATTCGGTGATTACGCCAAGGTGGACAAACCAGTAATACTGCAAAGCTTCATGAAAAGTTTCAGGTGCATAAGCCGGGACACGACGGCAAATCAAGGCCATCTTCATAAGCTCGGCTTTCCTGTTTTTAGCTGGTTCTTTTTTAGCAAGTTTTTCAAGTTCCGCTGCATGCCTTTCGGCAAATGAGATGAGAGCTTTAGCCGCAATTTCCATGGCTTTAAGCTCTTCTCTCTTTTCAAAAGCCGCGGAATCATTAATGAAATCAAGCCTGCCGGCCTCTTCGCCTATCTGTTTAACCAGGTCGGTCATCCCGAACCTGTATATTTTATTACCAAGGACGGTATGGCCAGGGGCCCTCTGTTCCTGGAATTCGGTGAAAATTCCGGCTTCATATGCATTGAGCCATTCCACGGGCAGGGAATTCATGATCCTTTCGCGATTGCTGCGTCCTTTCCAGAATGGTATGATTTTTTCGGCATAAACCCTGCGAACGGATTCATCAACTTTAAATGAAACTTTTTTACGGGAATCAAGGATTTCCAGGTCTTCAAGGCTGTGAAGGCAGATCTCGGGATAAGTGGGACAGGCTTTTGGGGCAGGCCCCCTTTCACCTGTTATGAGTTCCCCATCGTTGATGCAAACAGACTTTTTACCCAGGATATAGTCAAAGGCCATGGCCCTGCCAACAGGCAGCGAAAACTGGCTGACAATGCCTGTTTCATAAAATTCTGTAAGCAGGATGGCACGTTCGGCACTGATGCAGTTTACGGCATTCAGGCTTTGCTCCCGTAGTTTCTTTATTCTGTCATTCATATAATGTGATTTCGCTGTTTTTTATCCGCCTGTTTTTACGGTATAACCAAGCCCTTCCAGCTCAGTCTTTCTCCCCTGTAGAGCTTCCATGGGCATGCTTTTAATATTCTTCATGGAGTTCAGCTTCCCGAACCTTTTATACTTGTTTCCCGCTGCAGCATGGTAAGGCAAAAGATTGATCTCTCTCACCCGGGGTTTTATCCGCTCGAGAAACAATTTCAAAGCTCCGAAATTTTCATCCGAATCATTGATCCCCGGAATTACAGGCAACCTTATAATGATCTCTTTCCCAAATCCGGCAAGCTTCAGTAAATTTTCAAGGATCTGCTTGTTCGAAACCCCTGTATATTTCAAATGAAGCGCCTCATCCATAAGCTTCAGATCATAAAGATACAAATCTACATAATTCATAGTCGCGGCAAGCTGGTTCCAATTAACATACCCGCATGTATCCAGGGCCACATTCAATCCCCTGGCTTTCATTTCACCCAGCAAGGCCAGCAGGAAATCAGCCTGGGATGTTGGTTCCCCTCCCGAAACAGTGATACCTCCTCCCGATTCATCATAAAAAACCCTGTCTTTTTCAACTTCTTCAATGATCTCATCCACATTCATCCATAAGCCCGACACTTCCTCCTCCTTAAAAATCCTTCCCTCAAGTGAAAGATTTTTAATGGTTGTCTCGGGAAAACCATACTGGCTTTCGGGGTTGTGGCACCATATGCACGAAAGGGGGCAACCCTTAAAAAAAACAGTGGTCCTGATCCCCGGCCCGTCGTGAACTGTAAACCTCCTGATATCAAAAACCAGTCCCTGCATCATCTTTTCTATAGTGAGAATATGCGGTAAATGCCATCCTCAATTATCATTTATTATCTTTATTTTGCTCAGTGTAATACCTTATCATCCTGATAATTGCCTGCCGGCATACAGGGCAGAATCCCTGGGCTTCGTTCGATTTCATTCGGCAATCCATTCCCGGGCTGTACACTCCCTTGCCAAGATAACCTCCGCCTTCAAACATACCGGTAACATCCTTGTATTTCTGCAGCCTGGGTGTTGGTATAGGAACGCTGTCGGGGACCATTGACTTCCATTTGGAAGCAAAGTCAACGTTGGTGGTTAAATTAGGTTCCCAGGGCTCAACCTTAAGATTATAGAAATCGGAGTAGGTTACATCAGAAGTATAGTATTCATCTCCAAGCCCTGCAAAAGAATGCCCGAATTCATGCACCGCCACTATCCTTGAATACTGGTTGTCGATAGTCCCTTCACAGTAATGATTATAAAAACCGCCTCCACCGTAGCGTTTTGAATTTACAATGACGAATATGGCGTCGGAGGGGACATTGGCCGCAATATCATAAATGGCCCTGGTGTCGAAACTGGTAAGGTAACGGTCCATGTCGAAGGTGTAAAAGCTGCTGTGAATGTTTGTATTCACATACAGTTCCTTTCCCGGTATGGTTACCCCTGATTCATCCGAAGGGGACATTATTGCATAAAAATTGAATTTATCGCCGAAGCTGCTGTAGGGTTCAACCGACATGAAATAATCGCATAGCGAGCGTGCATCCTCTATGAATTTAGGCATTTCAGCCTCGGTGTAGCCTTCGGCCATAAACGCCACATCAACGTGATCTTCAGGAGCCCCCGAGTATTTTATTTTTTCAACTTTAAGCCGGTGGATGCTGTCTTTCAGAATAAAGTAATCGTCGGGTCTCAGTTTCATTTCATACATTTTCTCAAACATACCGGTTTCATAGGACCTTTTTTCGATCAGGAAATTCATGGTTTTTTTTGGAAAAGGCATGGTGGCAACCATTGGGAATGCCCTGCGGATCTGTTTTGCTTCGGGAGTCCCCCTCCATTCCTGGAAAAGGCTGCTGAATCCTTTCGCAAACAACAGCTTCCCTGATGCGGAATCGATGAGAATATAACGGTAGGTCCCGGTATTCATTAAAGCTGTCAGATCGGCGTGGGGACCACCCCAGTAAGGTTCTTCCCTCATCTCCCTGAAAAACACGTTTTCCTCGGTACTGTTCCCGGCCAGGAAATAATCTATCCTCAGGGTTTTATTGAGGAAGTACTCATCGAACTGCCCGGGGAGATGGCTGACTGCAGGGGCCGGGGAAGCCTTATCCTGTGCTGAAAGCAAGCAGGGGATGATAAGAAGTAACGCAAGAATTGAAAGGTTTTTCATTGATAGTATCATTGTTTAATGATTGAATATTGATATTCTCTGATCGCTTGCTTGTTCATGTGGATTTCCCTTTTAACTGGACCATGACAGTCCCTGAAAGCATTAAAAAGCAACCTGCAAACATACGCAAACTCATAGTCTCTCCAAGCAGCAGCATTCCGCCTATAACAGCAAAAACAGCTTCCAGCCCAAGGATGATGCTTACGTAGGCCGGGTGGGCGGTTTTTTGCGCTATGATCTGCAGAGTATAGGCCAGCCCAACCGAAAGTATGCCTCCATAGCAGATTGGTAGCCAGGCTTTCAGGATTTTGGCCATGCTGATTATCTCGATCGAGAATGCTACGCAAAGATTGATGAAAGCCGTGATCGAAAACTGTATCACGGCAAGAAGTATGGAATCCATCCGGGGTGAAAGCCAGCCTATAAACAACACATGAAATGTGAAAACGAAAGAACACATCAGCAGAAGCGAGTCCCCGGGGGCAAGGCTGAAGCCCCTGGTAACGCTGAGGAAGTAAAGACCTGCCATGGAAAGCAATACCCCGGCCCAGATATACCAGTTGCTCCTTTGGCCGAAAAACAAACCGATCACGGGAACGAAAGCAACATAAAGTTCGGTAAGAAAGCCTGCTTTGCCTGCTGTGGTTTTCTGAAGGCCAAGCTGCTGCAATGCAACTCCGGCAAAAAGGAAAAGTCCGGTGAGCAGGCTGCCCATCAGTATCTTGTTGCGCTCCCCGGTCCTTGCTGGAAACAGCATAGGCCCACCCTTACTGAGTCTTTTGTAAAAAAACGGCAGCAGCACCAATACGCCCAGCGAAAACCTGACCCCGTTGTACGTATAAGGACCAACATAATCCATCCCCACCCTCTGGGCAACAAAGGCAAATCCCCAGATGGCGGCGGCAAGCAAAAGGATAAGATCGGCTTTAACTTTCGCTGTGATCATTTGATGCTGATTTCATCAACAAAGATCCAGGCTTTTTTACCTGCACCGGGATGCCAGGCAGGGCAACTCCCCCTGTTCACCGCCTGTACCCTGATATACCTTGCAGATCTTCCGCTGAATTTAACCGTGAAATCTTTGATCACAGTGCCGTTGGTCCTTTCGCTAACCTGGTTTTTAACAGGCGGCAGCTCAGTGAAGTTTTTATTATCGGCAGATGTCGCAAATTTCACTTCCAGAGGCATAAAGATCCAGTCGCCCTGGTTCTGGAAACAGCCCAGTGCAAGCTCATGGATGTTCTTCAAAACCCCGAGGTCCACCAGGGCTTCCAGGTCGGCACCTTCATAACCCTGCCATCCGCCGGTCTTGAAACTATCGCCACCTCTTATGAAATCAATGAGTGCCAGGTCGCCCCCGGCTGAATACTGTCCCGAATACTTTGTGAACAGGGTGATCTTCCTGTTATCGGGGATCTTCATGAATTTCGCTTCGATTACAAAGCTTTTGTCAAGCCCGTCGGCAACTGCAAAGGCTTTCAAAGTCGTTACCGTTTTTAATGTTAAAGGTTTTGAATAAACCTCCGATTTTTCATCCGGGTCCTTACCGTTAAGCGTATAATAGATCTTTGCGCTTTTAAGAGGGCAGGAGAGGGCCAGCGTGGTTGAATCCATGAATGTTTGCCTGGCGTTTTCCACTGCAGGAACAGGGGTTATCAGCCCGTCGGTAATCTCCGAGACAGGGAAATCTCCTCCCTTGCTTCCCCATGCGGTTGAAGGTTCAGCCGACATTGTAAAACTCATTGTCCCTCCCTGCATGATATCGGCATGGCTTATAAAACATTTATTATATTCCTTTCCGTTCAGTGATGATGAACTTATATAATAGCTGTGATTGCTGATGTTTTTTGCCTCAATGGTAAAGGTTTTACCGTTTTCAAGGTGAAGAGATACTTTTGGAAATAATGGCGTTCCAATGGCATATATTCCCGACCCGGGAACAACAGGGTAAAATCCCATTGCACTGAGTACATACCAGGCGCTCATTTGTCCGCAATCTTCATTCCCGCAAAGGCCGTCAGGATCATTCCTGTAAAGGTCATACAGTATCCTGTGGACCATTTCCTGGGTTTTCCAGGGTTTCCCTGCATAATCATAAAGGTAGGCCATATGATGGCTGGGTTCGTTGCCATGTGCATACTGGCCTATCATCCCCGAAATATCAGCCTGTTCGCGGCCGGATGTAGCCGAGGGAGCTATGAAAAGCGCATCCAGCTTCCCTGCAAACTGCTCCCGGCCACCCATCAGGCACATCAGCCCGCTGATGTCCTGTGGCACATAGAAACTGTACTGCCAGGCATTGGCTTCGGTATAATTGAAATTCACCTCCGAAGGATCAAATGGAGAAAACCATCCTGCATTGGTTTTGGCACGCATAAAACCGGTCGATTGATCAAACAGGTTTTTATAATACTGGGCACGCCGGATATAGGTATAGTAATCATCGCTCCTGCCAAGAGCTTTTGCCATCTGGGCTATGCACCAGTCGTCATAGGAATATTCAAGGGTTTTCGAAACCGATTCACCTTCACGGTCTGATGGGATATAGCCCTGTGTTTTATAATATTTCAATCCGAGATCATCCTGTTCGGCACTGTTTTTCATTGCTTTAAGTGCCAGCACTGCATCAAATCCTTTAATCCCTTTCAGGTAGGCATCCACGATCACCGGCACCGAATGATATCCTATCATGCAGCCTGTTTCGTTCGACGAAAGCTCCCATACCGGGAGCTTGCCTCCTTCCTGGTACTCCCTTAGAAACGTCTTGACAAAATCACTGCTCCGCTTCTGATCCAGGAGTGTTAGAAGGGGGTGTTCAGCCCTGAAAGTATCCCATAAGGAAAATACCGTATAGTAATCAAACCCTCCGGTATTATGGACCTTCAGATCCCTTCCAAGATACTTCCCGTCCACATCCATATACAGGTTGGGACTCAGCATCGAATGGTAGAGTGCTGTGTAGAAAACAGTCTTCTCCTCGTCGCTTCCCCCTTCAACTTCAATCTTCCCCAATTCCCTGTTCCATGAATCCCGGGCCTGCCTTGCCGTTGCTTCAAAATCCCAGCCGGGGTTCTCCTTCTCAAGATTCCTTCTAGCTCCATCTGTACTAACTGCCGAGATGCCGATTTTGAGCAGTAAGGGCTCTCCCTTGGCCAGTTTGAAATTGAATTCAGCCCTGATGTCGTTGCCGCTCACCTCTGTTTGACTGCCCGATGTTTCGCTTCCGTACCGAATTCTGTATGCTGCAACAGGTTTTGAAAATTTTATTACAAAAAACAGTATTTGTTTTGAAGCCCAGGACTGTGACACCCTCATTCCCTCAATTTCGTCAGGAGAGTCGATCTTTAGTTTTGAATCCAATACCAGGTCCCTGTGTTTGAGGTCCAGTACCACTGCGGCATTGCCGGGATCTGCATATTCATACCGGTGCATTCCGGTCCTCAGTGTTGTTGTAAGCGATGCTTTGACCCTGGGGCCATCAAGCTCAACTTCATAATAACCGGGCCTGGCTTTTTCAGTTACCTTTCTGAATTTTGAACGGAAACCGTAATTATCCAGAACAGCCTGTCCGTTAACCGGCATGATCAGTATGTCCCCGTAATCAGAACAACCCGTACCGCTCAGGTGTGTATGGCTGAACCCATAGATCACAGTGTCGCTGTAATGATAAGCTGAACAACCATCCCAGCCTTCGAGACGGGTGTCGGGGCTGAGTTGCATCATCCCGAAAGGGAGGCTGGCCCCGGGATAGGTATGGCCGTGCCCGCCTGTCCCAAGAAAGGGATTTACATAATCTGCAGCCTGCTTTTGCTGATGTGAACATGAACCCAGGAATATTGAAAAAACCAGGATTCCGGCGATGTTGATTTTCCTCATATAGGTCTTAATAGGTGTCGTAAAGAGAACTTACAGTAAGCCTGTTTGGCAAATCCCTGAGCTTGTATGATGTGCTGAAGAATATTTCCAATGGTGTGCCCGGGATGATATCCACGAAATTATCCGAGAATTTTCCTTTGATGTTTGCCTTAAACCAGACACTTTTAGCAAGTTTGTCGGTTTTAAAAATGATCTTAAAACCACCCGGTATTTCCCTGATCTCCTTTGTTATATCCGGCTTTTCAAGGGCCAGGTCCTTGCAAGGAACAAAATATAAAACAGAGCCGTATTTCTTATGATGTTCATCAGCTGAAGTGAAACCGGCAGTGAGAACAATCTTCCGCAGATCCATGTCTTTAAGTAAAGAAGCAGAGTCGATGTCGAAAAAGCAGTTTGAACTGAATGATGGCACAGTAATTTTATATGTAGTATCCCTGAGTATCTTTCCGTCAAAGCCTTTGATCTGAACATCAAGCCGGCCTTCCGAAGCCATCTGCCAGTCTGAGACTATATAAACCTGAAGCCGGCCGTGTTCCATAATCGGGGAAACCAGCACATCATCGTATTCCCTGTGCAGGTAATAATGCAGAGCTTTGGGAGCCCCGTAATAATCACGGGCCGACCAGGAGACCACGGGCCAGCAGTCATTGTACTGCCAGAACATGGTTCCCATGCAGTAGGGCATGGCCCTGCGGTGGGCTTCAATAGCGGTCTTAATCCCCTCGGCCTGGAGTACCTGGCTTACATAGGCATATGATTTAAAATCCCTTGGCCGTTTAAACTCTCTCAGCATGTATTCATCTATGATCTCATAGCCAATGGGGTGTTTCTGGTGCACTTTCATTACGGCAGATCCAAGCTTAAGGTCTCCCGGCAATGTGAATTTCGTAAAGCTGCCAGGGTCAGGGAAAGCCTGAAAACCGTATTCCGATGCAAAACGGCCGATAACTTCACTGTACTTCGTAAAGGGCTCCTTACCCCACCAAACCCCCCAGTAATGCATATCGCCTGACAGTTTACTGTTTTGATTTCCCCAGCCGAACAGTGGGGAAGTGGGCACATAAGACCTGAGGGTATCCAGTTTCATAACATTGTCGGGCAATATCCTGTTAAAGATGTCCTCGTAGGCATGGTAAACCCCGGCCGAATCGGCAGGAGAGTAGTTGTACTGCCTGATCCAGCCCCAGTTTTTCCATCCTTCATCTATCTCGTTATTTCCGCACCATAGCGCGAGGCAGGGATGCCTGCGCAAACGGATTATGTTGTCGGTGGATTCGGCATTCACATTTTCAAGGAATTCCTGGTTTCCCGGGTACATGGCACAGGCAAACATGAAATCCTGCCAGACCATAATCCCCAGTTCATCGCAGATATCATAAAAAACATCTTTCTCGTAAATGCCTCCTCCCCATACCCTGAGCATGTTCATGTTCCGTCCCTTGACATCGGTAAGCAAGGCCCGGTAAATTGAATCACTAACCCTCGAAGGAAAATTATCCTGGGGAATATAATTTGCTCCTTTGATAAAAACCGGGATATTATTCACCCTGAAATAGAAAGCACTCCCGGGTTTGTCCTTTTGCTGCATGAGTTCAATGGTCCTCAGCCCGGTCTTCTGCAGTCCCTGCCCTGCAATCTCGTTGCCAAAATAGACCTGGTATCTTAAGGGGTAAAGGTATGGAGTTCCCATTCCGTTGGGCCACCATAGTTCGGGGTTTTTAATTTCGAAGTCAAGCCTGATCACATTAAGGCCCTTCTTAAAACTGAATACCTGTGAAGCTAACTCAAGGGTGTCATTGGCTATCCTGATCCTGCCTGTCTCGCTAAGGTCGGAGCCCACTGTAAAAACCGCCGACATGTACGCAACTGAAGCTGTGATCCTCTTCTGTATAAACCTGGCTTCTTTCAGGTTTACCCTGTTATACATATTAAGGTAAACAGGTTTCCATATCCCGCTTGTGACAAATTTAGGCCCCCAGTCCCAGCCAAAGTTGTACGCAGCTTTTCGGCAAACGACTTTTTCGTCGCCTGGCAGCTTCTGCCTGAGTTTATCGTAGAGTTCCCTGTTACGCCTTATCACCGAAGGGAACCGTATCAGAAGTTCATTTTTCCCTATCCTCAGTTTTGACTTTGCATTTTCATACTTCCATACCCTGAACATATTGTTTGCAACCACGATCAAAGAGTCGTTCAGGTAGACATCGGCATAGGTATCGAGGCCTTCAAGGACCAGTTCAATATGCCTGTTGGCAAAACTGGAAGCATCCAGGTAAAATATTTTCCTGTACTCCCAGTCGTTGTTTGCAACCCACTGCACACTGTCCTCATTGCTCCTGTAATACGGATCTTTGATGAGCTGGTCCTTCAGAAGATCGAGTTGTACGCATCCGGGTACACTAGCATTCGACCATGATTTTGTACCTGCTTTCCTGAATTCCCATTTCCCGCAAAGGTCAAACCGAGCGGGTAACTGGGCTTTCATGGGAGAAAGCAATCCGCAGACAAAAAATAATAACAACAGTTTTTTTATCATCAGAATCAATGGTATAAACCCCGGGTATTTAAGCCCCGTCTACCGCTTAAGCAGAAAGCTGCGGTAAAATCAGCCTGAGGGATTAATTTTATGTAACAAATTTATCAAATTATTGCGAAAATGTGGTATTTTCGAAGACTACAAACACCGGCAAGCTATGAACATTCACGAACTGCAAAAGCTGTTTTACGATCTGTACGGGAAACCTGATGAAACTCCAGGGATGTATTTTGCTCCCGGAAGGGTTAATTTGATTGGAGAGCATACCGATTACAACGGGGGATTTGTGCTTCCCTGTGCACTGCAGTACGGAACTTATCTGCTGATAAGGAAAAGGGATGACAAGCTGTTAAAATTCGCCTCCACAAATTTTGATTTTAAGACCGGATACGACCTCTCACAGGGATTTATCAAACAGCAGGGGCAGTGGATCAACTATCCGCTGGGGATATTTGAACAGTTCGACAGGCTAAAGATCAGCCTGCCGGGTTTTGATATGCTTTTCTCGGGTGATATCCCCAACAGCGCCGGCCTTTCTTCATCTGCTTCCATTGAAATGGCGGTTGCCTATGCCCTGGCTTCCATGCTTAATGTGACAAGTCTTAAAATGACCGACCTGATCAATCTTTCGAAGCGTTCCGAGAATGAATTCATAGGCGTGAACTGCGGCATCATGGATATGTTTGCAGTGGGCATGGGTTCGGCCGATCATGCCATCTTTCTGAATTGCCATACACTGGAATACAAACAAATACCATTAATCCTCAACGGGTATAAGCTTGTTATAGCCAATACAAATAAACAAAGAGGACTTGCCGATTCAAAATACAATGAGAGGGTCACTGAATGCAAGGAAGCCGTCGAAGCAATAAGGCCTCATTTCCCTGTAAACAACCTGGGGGAGGTGGGCTTCATGCAGTTTTTCAAGATCCAGGATGTAATAGAGGACGAAAGGGTAAGGCGCAGGGCGCGGCATGTGATCTCCGAAAACCAGAGGGTTCTGAATGCTGTTTCGGCCCTCTACAAGAATGACCTTATGCAGTTCGGGGCACTGATGAATGCCTCTCATGAATCTTTGCGCGACAATTACGAAGTAACGGGAGTTGAGCTTGATACCCTGGTTGAAGAAGCCTGGAAAATTCCGGGTGTCATCGGATCGAGGATGACCGGTGCCGGTTTCGGTGGATGCACCGTAAGCATTGTAAGGGATGATGCGGTTGCAAAATTCATTGATGAGGTAGGATTGAATTACAAAAAAAGAACGGGGCATGCGGCATCCTTTTATATTGCAGAGGTGTCGGGTGGACCCAGGGAACTGAAATCAGAAACCATTTAAAACCTTCTTATATGGCACATAAACATGATAAGCATAAGCATGACGACATTGAGGTCGAAAAAAAATCGCCAAAAGGCAAGTCAAAGAAGTTAGACTCCCTGAACATCCTGAAAAAGGAAGAAGAGATTAACAGCAGGCTGAAGAAGAAATTCTATGAGGAGGAGCTTGCCAAACTTCAGCTCGACCTGGTTAAACTGCAGGAATGGATCAAATTCAAAGGCCTGAGGGCCGTGGTTATTTTTGAAGGCAGGGATGCAGCCGGGAAAGGCGGAACTATCAAGAGGATCACCGAAACCCTGAATCCCCGCGTTGTACGTGTTGTCGCCCTGGGTGTTCCTACCGAAAAGGAAAAAAGCCAGTGGTATTTTCAGCGTTATGTCGCCCATTTGCCTGCAGCAGGTGAAATGGTCCTTTTCGACAGGAGCTGGTATAACCGTGCCGGCGTTGAAAGGGTCATGGGGTTCTGCAACGAAACCGAATACTGGGATTTCCTGAGATCCTGCCCTAATTTTGAGAACATGCTTATTCGTTCAGGCATTACCCTGATCAAATACTGGTTTTCGGTGAGCGATAAGGAACAGGAAAGAAGGTTCCTCCAAAGGATAAACGACCCTACCAGGAGATGGAAGATAAGCCCGATGGACGTGGAGTCTCGCACCAAATGGGTTGATTATTCAAAGGCAAAAGACGATATGTTCGCCTATACCGATACGAAACAATCTCCATGGTTCGTGGTGGAAGCTGATGATAAGCGGAAGGCCAGGTTAAATTGTATCACCCACCTTCTCACACAGATAAAGTTCAAGGATGTTCCCAGGGAGAAAATAGTTCTGCCTCCCCTTGAAAAGGAGAAGTCCTATGTTCGCCCGCCTATGTCGGAGCAAACTTTTGTACCGAACAAATACTGATCTTATTACCCCTGCCCGAGTGGGGATACCAGTTCCGGAGCAATCATTCCACTACCGAAAACCTGAATGTTGTCTTTTCCAGGTAAGACATCCCGGGTTTAAGTATGGTGTTGGGAAATTTGGGCTGGTTAGGGGAATCAGGAAAATGCTGGGTTTCAAGGCAAAGACCGTAATGTTTGCTGTAAGCCTTGCCCTCCGGACCTTTGCAACTGCCGTCAAGGAAATTCCCGCTGTAAAACTGCACTCCCGGCTGGGTTGTTTCAACCGTGACCTTTCGGCCCGACTCCTTATCGAATAGTATCGCTGCCAGTGACATCTCCCCGGCTTTTTTCCTCAGAACGTAATTATGGTCGTATCCGCCCTTAACCTGCCCTATGTTTTTACCTACAGCTGTCGGGGTATTGAAATCCATTGGTGTTCCTTTTACTGCAGGCAGGTTTCCCGTGGGAATAAGCTGGTCGTTCACTTCTGTATAGGAATCTGCAGGGATGGTCAGTATATGCCTGAGGACATCTGACTGAGCCCCGTTCAGGTTAAAATATGTATGATTGCAGATGTTCACAGGGGTAGCCTTATCGGTACCTGCTTCGATACTGATCAGCAGTTCGTCTTTATCATTCAGTGCATAATTCACAACTACCTTTAAGTTCCCGGGATAGCCTTCTTCCCCGTCGGCGCTTACATAAGTAAGGGACAGGCCTGCCTGGGCCGTGTCGGAATATTCACGGGCATCCCATACGACCTTGTCAAATCCTTTGATCCCGCCATGCAGGGCATTGTTGTCGTTATTCCTCGCAAGTTTGTACTGAACCCCTTCTAAGGAGAATTCGCCGTTGGCTATGCGGTTTGCATACCTGCCCACTATGGCCCCGAAATAAGGGCTGTTGGCAACATAATCCTGGAGTTTATCATAACCCAGGACTATATTCCCGATTTGTTCGTCTTTGCCGGGCATCAGTATCCCGGTAATTATCCCTCCGTAATTTGTGATCTTAACACTTATCCCATGCTTATTGGTCAGGGTGTATAGGAATACATCCTTTTCACCGATTTTACCGAAATCACTTTTCATGACTGATACTTTTGTAACATCCTTTAATACTTTGTCCTTCCCCAACCCTTGCTGCATGCAGGCTGTAAAGCCCAGGCAGATTGCCAGGAGTAAAACACTTCCCGTTATTTGTCGCATTTTTTCCTAATTTTGAAATCCCTAACAAACGTACTAAATTTTCTATTGCAGCAATGGGAATCAGAGATAAAGTAGTCATTATAACAGGAGCTTCGGGTGGTATCGGGCAGGCAACGGCCACAGCATTCGGTAATGCAGGGGCTAAAGTCATTCTCGTTGCCAGGAGGCTTGAAATTCTTGAAAAACTGGCCGGCAGCCTGCCCTCTGCAGTAGTTATAAAGGCAGACCTTGCCCTGGAGGAAGACTGCCTGATGATCATTGAGCAGACAATATCCCGTTTTGGGCGGATCGACATACTTATTAATAATGCAGCGAGCATTATCGTTTCACCTTCAGAATATGTGAGCAGGGAAGACATTCTAAAGGCTTTCAGTACAAACCTGCTTGCACCGGTAAGCCTTACCCAGGCAGTAATTCCGCATATGCTGAAACAGGGGGGAGGGCATATCATCAACATAGGTTCCCCTGGTTTTATGATGGGCATACCCTTTTATGCACCCTATGTATGTTCCAAGGCGGCATTCTCGGCCTGGACAAGGACAATACAGTCGGAATGGGAGGGAAGCTGCATCAGGGTGAGCGAGTACTTCCCGGGCTATATAAAAACAGATTCCAAACCCGAATCCAGGCTGGGTGATGTGGACCAGGATTTCCTGATGGACAGCAAACAGAATCTGATCACCAGGCTTTTTGCCGGCGGGAAGGCCCCAGGAAGTGTAGCCAGGCAGCTTGTGGCACTTGCAATAAAGCCCAGGACCCTGGTTTATACCGATTTTTCAACCAGGATAGGAGCATTCATATCAAATATAAGCTCATTCAGGCTGTCAATAGCTACACAAATGGTGCATACGGCCAGGAAAAAAACAAACCTGAAAATGTTCAACAAACAAACCTAAACTCAATGAGAACAGTAATCCCTTTGAAACAAAGACCTGCCGATTACATCTATATCGGTTTTTTCCTGATCAATGTCTTGTTCATTACCTATATTGTCGACCTGGAACAGCTTGTTATTGCCGACCCCTCAAATTTCAACTACCCCCTGTGGCCGCTGCCTTTCTTTGTTGACATGACCCACTGGTGGGGAGCAAGTTTTGATCCCCTGCAGTGGCTAAGGCCAACCTGGTGGAAAGCAACGATCTGGCTTGACGTGATCCTTTTCGGGCCCTTTTATGTGGCGGCAATCTATGCCTTTATCAAAGGAAAAGAATGGATCCGCATACCAACATTCATTGTAATGTCAATCTTGTTTACCAACGTTTTTATCATATGCAGCGAAGAGATTTTTGGCCCCACACCGGCCAGGAACCTGCCCCTGGTACTGTTCGCCAACGCACCCTGGTTTCTTTTCCCTGTTTTCCTGATCTGGAAGATGTGGAAGAAAGAACATCCCTTTACAAAGGAATAATGAATAAATGACCTCGCCCTGGAACAGCGAGGTATTCACGGGATTGTTCCAATTCGCGGCAAGCCGCGGGGAATTATGCCCTAAAGAGATTAAAAGTATGGATACATCCAGGTATAAGCATCTGTTCTCGGGTTCTCAACTCAAGGGCTTGAGGGTAAAGAACCGTATCGTCTTTCCGCCCATGGTCTGTTTCGGGTATACGGGCGAGGATGGTATTGCAAGCGCTAAGAACCTTGAGCATTACCGTTTAAGGGCCGAAAACGGGGCAGGGATAATCATCACCGAGGCAACATCTGTGAAAAAGAACGGCAGGGCTGCAACAACTCAACTCGGGGTATGGTCCGATGAACATATTGCAGGCCTTTGCGATATAGCAAGCCTTGTAAGGGGGCATGGATCCGTTTCACTTCTCCAGCTTCATCATGCAGGCCTGGTTTCCCCCCTGGGCGTCAGCCCCGAGCCGGCAGGCCCGTCGGCAGAGGCCGAAAAACCCACGAGCCGGGAATTGTCCCCTCCCGAGATCAGGGATATCATCAAAGCATTTATCCTGGGTGCATTCAGGGCCCGTGAGGCAGGTTTCGATGGAGTTGAACTTCACGGAGCCCATGGCTACCTCATCAACCAGTTCGCAAATCCCTTATGGAACCGCAGGGCCGACGAATACGGGGGCAGCTTTGAAAATCGTATGCGTTTTGCAGATGAGATCATAAAGGGAATAAGGGAACTCTGCGGAAATGAATTTATCCTTGGATACAGAATGGGGGCAAACACTCCTGCACTTGAAGACGGGATTAAAACCGCATTATACCTGGAATCACTTGGGGTTGACTATATCCATGTATCTCACGGGGGCAACCTCCAAAACCTCCCAAGGCCGCCCAAAGGCTTTGATTTTAACTGGATGGTATATTCAGGAGTGAAAGTGAGAGAACATCTTAAAATCCCTGTAATCGTCGTAAATGAGATTAAAACTGCCGAAAGGGCAAACTTTTTGATTGAAAGCGGCCTTGCCGATTTTGTTTCAATAGGGAGGCCTCAGCTTGCCGATCCATTCTGGGTGAGGCATGTCCAACTGGGTGAAGAGATCAACGCATGCCTTACATGCAAACCCAGGTGCAGGTGGTATGAGAGCAGCGACCTCTGCCCTGCACGAAAGAAGCTCAGTGAGAAGGTTTACTAAAGTTTTATTTTATCCAGTACGGGTTTATACCTGGCTACCAGAGTTTTGAACTGGGGCATAAACGAAGGCGGTACCGGCTCCGAAGGAGGGGATTCCAGGTGAAGCGGGTCAACGGGAGAACCGTTTTTATAAACCCTGAAATCCAGATGCGGACCTGTGGCAAGCCCGCTCATCCCTACAAATCCGATAACCTGTCCCTGGCTTACATGAACACCGGGCCTGATATTTTTTGCATAGGCCGACAAATGGGCGTAGGTTGTTAAAAACACTGAATTGTGGCGTATGGCGATAAACCTGCCATAACCGCCTTTCCAGCCCGCTTCCGTCACCTTGCCCTCACCCAGGGCCTCAACAGGAGTTCCACGGGGAGCGGCATAATCCACTCCAAAATGGGGACGGGCGATCCTGAGAATGGGATGCATCCTCGAGCTTGAAAAATAAGAACTTATCCTCGAAAACCTGAGCGGGGCTTTAAGGAATGAACGCTGAAGGCTCTGCCCGTTTTCGTCGAACCAGGCTTTCTTTCCCTTATCTTCCCATAAAAAGGCATAAAAATCCTTTTCCCCCGTAGTGAAGCAGGCCGAAAGTATCCTGTCAATTCCGATCATCCTGCCATCCACATACATTTCCTCATAGATCACCTTAAACGAATCCCCGTTCTGCAAACCATAAAAATCAACAGTCCAGGCATAGACCTCCGAAAGCCCAAGGGCAAGATTGATATTCAGGTCCTGGTCCTGGAAAGTCTTCCACAGCGAACCTGAAATGCTGCCAGTGGCAGTTTTCACTTCAACCTTCACTTTCTTTTTATCGCGGTAAACTTTAAGCGAATCCCTGAAATCATAAACGACAAACTCTATGCTGTTGATCTCATAGATAAAATACAAGGTACGCTGGGCCGGGTCTTTCGATGTGATCCTTGCAAAGGTATTTCCTGAATGCATTTTCCGCACATCGAATATGTCGCCGGTTTCTTTGGCAATTTTATCTATCAGCCCGGCCGGGATATATGGAGATAAAAGATCTGAAAGGTTCTGGTTGTTCCCCACCTTGCTGTACCGGATATCGAGACTGTCAAGTTTAATGTTGTATGCATGGCTGATGGCTGGGACGGCAATGGGTTCATGTTTTTCGGAGATCCTCATGTGGTAAAGCAATACCCCGATAATTGCCGAAGTAATCAGAACGGCCGCCAGTGCCGGCAGGATTATCCACAGTTGAGGTTTAAGGTGCAATCTGGTCATTGTTGAAGATAAGGTGAATTACAACTACTTCGGGACGGTTACCTAGCCTTACAGGCGGGCCCCAGGTGCCGAAGCCGCAGGAAACATAAAAATGGGTATTCTTGATCTTTTTATACCCCCAGCTCAGTTCATATATTGCGCTAGTGATATAATTAAAAGGCCATATCTGCCCGTGATGCGTATGCCCCGAAAGCTGAAGGTCCACCCCGAGATCAGCAGCTGCCGAAAGCTTAAAAGGCTGGTGGTCCATGAGGATGATGGGGTAGGAATGGTCAACATCTTTTAAAACCTCATTCAGTTCCTTCCTGGGTTTGCCCGTAAAACGCAGCTTGTCACGATCGTCCCTGCCCGCAAGATAAAACTGCCCGTTTACAAGGATGGCTGTATCCCTGAGCATCCTGATACAGTGTTTTTCAAGATATTCCACGGCGGGCCCGGCCCCGCCAATATATTCATGGTTACCGGTGATCGCATAAACGCCGATCCCTGCCTTCAGTTCACATAAAGCCTCACCGATATTATCTTTAATAACAGGCGCCAGGTCCTCATCCACAACATCCCCGGCCAGCAGGATCAGGTCGGGTTTGGCCGAATTAAGCATACGCACAAGTTCCCTGGCCTTTGCTTTACGGATTATTGTTCCCAGGTGGATGTCGGAAGCCATGGCAATGGTAAGCGATTTCAGGCCGTGACCCGGTTTGTCCACCTTGAGTGTTAGTTCCTTAATCCTGGGATTCCTGGCATTGATATATCCTGTAACCACCATTATAGTTGTGTATGCTACCGCTGCAAGGAGGATTACCTGTTTGGTCCTTACATAATCGGCATAGATGAAAGCAGGAAGAAAATGGAAAAAATGATTGAGCAGCCTTGTAATATCAAGAAGCAGGGCTATCAGGAAAAAGAACAGCAAAAAGGCCAGCCAGATGTTTCCTGTCCAGGTAAGGGCTTCGGTAAAATGACATGGATAAGCCCTTTCCATGAACCTCGCTGCCACGAAAGAGATTGCAACCAGCCAGAACCCGAGAATAAACCATATCCTTAGCGATGATCCGGAAGGAATGGCCTGTATTGCCCTGATGAAGATATAATAGTTCAACAGGGAGTAAATTGTAACTACAATAGTTACAAACAAAATCATTGCTGTTGTTCTCAAGAAGTTTTTACCTTTGAATTGGCATTCAGGCTGCAAAGTTATTTTAATTTTCTGCTCAAGCCGTGAAAGCTGTGGAATGTTAACGGAAATTCGCTCTTCTGAGCATTAACAAAACTAAACTTTTGGATGAATACAGGATTTGTATTGTCGTGGATCGATTACCTGGTGATGATCATTTATTTTGCCTTTGTCCTTGGAATAGGCTGGGCCCTCAAGAGATACATGAAGGACGCCAGTGCCTTTCTTGAAGCCGGGCGTGCCATGCCGGCCTGGGTTGCCGGGCTGGCTTTCATATCGACCAACCTGGGAGCCCTCGAAGTGATGGGGATGACAGGCTCGGGACTTAAATACGGTATGCTTACCACCCATTTTTACTGGGTGGGGGCGATTCCTGCCATGGTCTTCCTTGCTATGTTTATGATGCCGTTTTACTACGGCTCAAAAGCCCGCAGCGTACCGGAATACATTAAGCTGCGATATGATGAAAAAACCCGGGGCCTTAACGCCATCCTTTTTGCCGTAATGACCATACTGGCATCAGGGATCTCCATGTATGCCCTGGCAATACTCATGGAAAAAGTCCTCGGTTGGAATTTCCACCTCAGCCTCATACTTTCAGCCGCCATCGTACTTGCCTACACTTACCTGGGAGGACTCTCCTCGGCAATTTATAATGAGGTGCTGCAGTTTTTCATCATCGTCGTGGGCTTATTGCCTATTGTGATCCTCAGTCTTAAAGATGTAGGCGGATGGCATGGATTGCAGCAAAGCCTTGCACCCATTGTGAGTTCCAAAGGCTTTGCCCCCGATGCATGGACCACAACCTGGAAATATACGGGGTCTGCGAAATTAAACCCCATGGGCGTGGAATGGTACGGGATCTTCGCAGGTCTTGGTTTTGTGTTGTCCTTTGGATACTGGTGCACCAATTTTCTGATCGTACAGAGGGCCATGTCGGCAAAATCAACAACAGCCGCCAGGAACACCCCGCTTATCGGCGCCATTCCCAAGATGTTCATCCCTTTCCTGATCATCGTTCCCGGGATTGTAGCCCTGGTCCTCATGAATACACCCGGAAAAGGTTTTGCTCTCCCTCTTAACGAAGCAGGACAGCCTATATATGATTACACCATCATCATGCTGCTCAAGCAATACCTGCCCGCAGGAGTGCTCGGCCTTGGGGTCACAGCCCTGCTTGCTTCTTTCATGTCGGGTATGGCCGGGAATGTTTCTGCTTTTAATACCGTATGGACTTACGATATCTACCAGAGTTATATCAGACCCGTTACAAAGGACAAGGCATCCGATGACAAGCATTACCTCTTCGTCGGCAGGATGGCCACCATCTTCGGAGTAATCGTAAGTATTGCGGCCGCATACCTTGCAAGCCTTTTCGGGAATATCATGGATTTCCTGCAGACGATCTTCTCGATGATTAACGCCCCCTTGTTTGCAGTGATATTCCTGGGGATGTTCTGGAAACGGGCAACCGGTCATGCAGCATTTACAGGGCTTCTTATGGGCTTTTTCGTCGCGCTCCTGCATCACGGACTCACTTTTCCCGAAGGAGCCAACACTCTTGTAAAAGGAGGCTGGATCGCCCATCTGCATGCTTACCCGGTAGAAATGGCCCAGAATTTCTGGACGGCTATCTTTGCCTGTTCAACCTCGGCCATTATAACTGTTTTCCTGTCCTTTATGACCACCCAGAAAAAATCGGATAATGAGCTCAAAGGACTTGTGTATGCCCTTACTCCCAAACTCAACGAAGAAGCGGTTCCTTGGTATAACCGCTCATCCACCCTTGCAATTATTGTACTGACTCTTGTAAGCATTTTAACAATTTTATTCTGGTAAAACCACATCCTATGGGTATAGATATTAAACTTCCGATCGGGCTGATGTTCACAATCTTTGGATTACTGCTTACCGTATTTGGATTTGCCACCAGGTTGGATGCAGGCATGTACAAGCCATCGCTGGGGATCAATGTAAACCTCTGGTCGGGTCTGGGGATGCTGGTTCTTGGTGTGGTAATGCTTGTCCTTGCATTTTTTTCAAGAAAATCAAAAGCTTCATGATATGAAATCCCTGCTGCGGGCTTTTCTGAAAACACCCATAGGATTCATCGAAATCACGGGTTCTGAAAAAGGAGTGAGGAGCCTGTATTTCCTCGACTTCAAAGTGAGGTTGCCAAGAGTTCCCCATGAGTTAAAAGAGGCTGTGACCCAGCTTCATGAATATTTCACAGGTGAAAGACAGGAGTTCACCCTCGACCTTGACCTTGAAGGGTCTGATTTCCAGCTGAGGGTTTGGAACGAACTTCAGAGAATACCTTATGGTAAAACCATCTCATACCATGAACTGGCAAAGAATATAGGGAATGCCAACGCTTTCAGGGCCGTAGGCGGGGCAAATGCCTCAAACCCGGTTTCGGTAATAGTCCCCTGCCACAGGGTGCTTGGTACAAACGGACGTCTTGTGGGATATGCCGGCGGATTGAAACGAAAGAAATGGCTGCTTGAACATGAGCATGCTTTTGCCCAGAGAGACTTGTTTTACCGCTGATCAGATTTCCTCTTCCCTAAGGCGGTGGCCCAATTCCTTCACCGATGAATAACTCTCCATTAAACCCGGCAGGTATTCGGCCGATGAAATGAAGGTCCACAGGTAGGCTACTATGGAATATATATTGCCGGTTGAAAAATTGTCGACATCCACACAGATAAATAAAACCACAATAAAAATCCCCATCAGTATCAGTTTAATGACAAGGTAATTAAAAGAATTCCACCTTGCAATTTTAAACTGGGGGGCAACCATGCTGCGGTAAAATTCATGGATTGAGGCTGAACTCTTATGTTCAACGACCTTATAAAGATCCTCCTGGGCATCGCGTATGGTCTTTTGCAGGGCAAGCACATTCTTTCGGTAAAACCGCGAAAAAACATACAAGGGGCCTACCACAATTAAACAAACTGCGGCAATCCGCCAGTCATAAAAGAACATGGCAATTATGGCGCCGAATGTGGCGCAGAACTGCCATGATACCTCGGGTAGCCTTTCCTTGAAAAAAATCACATATTCTTTTGTAAGCTCGGCCCTGATAAGGGTCTTTGATACAGGATCGAACTTTTTCCTCGACAATATGATCACCTTTTCGGCAACATCGGCAAACATCTTGGAATAAATACGTCCGCTTAAATACCGGCTCATCGTCCCCCCGACAACATTCAGAAGGTAAATAAATATCCACACGAAGAGAGGGTAGATATAATTGACTTTCTCATGATCATAAAAATAATCGATCAGTCGGTCAAGCAACTTCCCGAAATATCCCGGCTCAATGATCCAGGCAACATTCTCCAGCAGCACAAACACCAGGACCAGACCAATCCTGTACCTGTATTCTATTGCCAGCTTTTGTATCGTCATAGATAATCTTAGGGAAGTGATGCAAATTTACGAAATCCGGCCCGGATTTACTATTTTTGAGGTTTAATCTAATATTGTATGAAGATAAAGTGCTTATTTGCTTCAGCTTTCCTTTTGCTGATGATCTCCTGCGGAAATCACAGGACGGTTAAAGATGTGTATCGTTGCTATTACGGTGAAAAAGAGGGTTTTGCAATCTGGATAGTCGACGGTTACAAAGTCCGGCAAAACATCTACAAACAATTCCTTTACGGGGGGAATGAACAAAGGTACCTGTTCAATCCAAAAGGAGAGATCTGGATCGATCATGCCGTTTCCTGCGAGGAGTTTGAACTTACCCTGGCTCACGAACTGAATGAGCGCGCCCTGATGGCCAAATTCGGCTGGACTTACGAGAAATCCCATGATTCTTCACTCATGATTGAGCTGAAAATGAGAAAAAGGTATGATTCCATCTGCAGGGCGCACGAAGCATCCCTTCACAAGGTATGCCCCGAAGATGCAACCCATGTGAAGGAGATCCCGGGTATCGCCGACAGCATAACGATCAGCGGGATTTACCGCATCCCCCTGGGGGTAAGGGATGGAATAGGCATATGGATTGTTGACGGGTATAAAGTCAGAGCCGGGATTTACCCCGACTTTGGCCTGAGCGGAAACGATATGGCATATCATTTCATGCCACCGAAAGAAATCTGGCTCGATGGGCAGATGTCATCCGAAGAAACCGAATTTGCGATCCAAACCGAACTTCTTGAGCGTAAACTGATGGCCTCCGGAATTTCATACGGACAGGCCTATGATTCGGCAATCAACACAAACGTAAGGCTAAGGCAGGATATGCAGAAGGTCATCGACAGGCACCCCCCCCTGATCGTACCCCCGGTTTTGGTAAGGGATACGGGTGTAAAGGAATGAATACCGAATATTGAACAGCGAATGTCGAATATCGAATCATCACGTTATTTTACATCCCATGAAGAAGAGCATTCTTCTTTTTTGTCTGCTGATTGCATCCTGCCCGCTCAACCGGCTTGATGCCCAGGTGTCGTCGCTCTTATTCGACAGTAATGCTGCAATCACCGTTAAGGGATTGGTCATTAACGCATGTTCTGTCAAAACGCCTTATGGTATCCCGCTTTTCTCGGTACTGATCGACAGTAATTTTTATAATTCCTATTGCCCGAAAGCGGAATCCCGCAACGACAGCATTCTGTTCAATCTTGCCGATTCAGTGGGAGTGTCGCTGGTCCCCGACAGAAGCTGCAAGCAAGGGATCAGGTACCTGCTGCGTTTTACTAATAAGGGCAGGGGCATACACAAAATAGAAAATCTCGTCCCCTTTGGCGAGGGGCCCGGTAAGGTGTATATTACGGCCGGGGGCACTAAAGAATGGCCTCATTACCTCTGCCGTTCGCTTTTGTTTCGGCCCGGCTATGGCCCTGTAGGAGTGATCCTCCCCGATAATGCCTGGCATATGGGATTTTGCGATATGGTTCTCAACGACAGCCTATCCGTCACGGCAATCGCCCGAAGGAGCAGTCGTGACAAGGACCTGGCCACGGTTGATCGCTGGGCTGCTACCTTAAAACCGGCAGGATGGGTGGAATACAGCATTTATATCGACACCCATAAGGGCGAATGGCAGGAAGGCCTGAGGATGATGTTCCAGGAGCGATTCCTCTACGACCTGCCTGCTTTTGACAACAGCATGTTCGAACGGAAGGACCTTGGGTGGATGAAGAACAAATACATCATGCTTCTGCAGTTTGCCTGGGATGATCAATATTATGACTACAGGCAGAAGAAATTCACTTTCTATTCCTCATTCAATGAGTATGACGATCTCACAGGGGGGTATGATATTTTTACTTTATGGCCCACATGGCCCCGACTGGGCCTTGATCAAAGAAACCAATGGGATATGTACCGCGACCTCCCGGGCGGCCTGAAAGAACTGAAAAAGCAATCCGCCTTCACACATAAAAAGGGAAAATATTATTTCATTTCTTACAATCCCTGGGATGAAGGAACCCGCAAGGAGGACCAGATGAACGGCATGGAGACCCTGCTCAGGGCTACGGATGCCGACGGAGTGGTTCTTGACACCAAGGGCGCATCGAGTATGGAGTTGCAGTCGGCAGCCGACCGGGTGAGACCGGGAATCATCATGTACAGCGAGGGAATGGCGGTTCCGAAAGACATGCCTGGCATAGTCTCGGGCAGGGTCCATGACGCACTTGTGCTTCCGCCTCCTTTGAACCTGAATAAGTTCATCAAGCCTGATTTTGCCATTTTCAGGGTGCTCCAGCTGGCCGACGACAGGCTGCACAGGGAACTTGCCTGCGCCTTCTTCAACGGCTACGGTGTTGAGATCAATACCATGAAGCCCGGAAGACCAGAGTGGATAAGGGAGGAATATGCCTATATGGGGAGGACGACAAGGATACTGCGCGAAAATAATTCCGTTTTTCACAATAACCGCTGGGTCCCATTGGTCACTACCCTTACTGATTCGATTTACGTGAATAGCTGGCAGGGAGGCGACAAGACGGTTTATACGATTTACAGCCTGAAACCGGGAGGCTGGAATGCTGCTTTGTTCAATGCCCCGGGGGCAGCCAAGGGATATCATTATGTCGACCTCTGGAACCACCAGGAAGTTAAAACGGTTCAGGATCATGAATCCTGCTCTGTTCTTGCCGAAGTCGAGCCCTTCGACAGGAATTTCCTGAACAGCAGGAGGGAAGGGAATGTGGGCTGCATCGCCCTGCTTCCCCGGCTGATCCTTGCCAGGGATATGGGCGACAGCCTTGAATGCAGCGCACCCAAGGGCGATAAATTGAAGATATTCGGTGAAAATCCGACTTACAAGAGTAAAGCGGTGGAGATTTCTCCTAAAGGGGGAAAAATACCCTACCGCCAGGTATTCGGAGAAGCCTGCCCCAAACTGCTGGTCCAGCTTTTCGAAAAATGGGAACTCCTGGATGAGCTGGTAATCGTCCCAAAACCCAATATCCCCAGGCTCGTTTCTATTTGCAAACCCACCCGGGTTGCAGGTTCAGCTCCCCCGGGCATGGTTGAAATTCCAGGAGGGAAGTTCAGGTTTTACACCCTCAGAGACCCCAGCTCGGCCGAGGCATTTATCGCATTCCCCGATTACAGCGATACTGTAACGGTTTCAATGAAGAAACTCTATATGGATAAATATCCAGTAACGAACCTGGACTTTTACCGTTTTATCAGGGAAGCCGCTTATCACCCTGCCGACACTTCATCATACCTGAAGCACTGGATAAACAGGCAGGAACCACAAAAGTCTGATGAAAATAAACCTGTTGTGAACGTGAGCCCCGAAGATGCAATGGCCTATTGCAGCCACGCAGGGAAAAGGTTGCCTTCAGAGCGGGAATGGCAGTATGCAGCCCAGGGAGGGGATATGAGAAAATACCCCTGGGGTAACAGGCAGGATTCAAGCATGTGCAATTTCAACCTTAACCATGAAACTGAAGTAAACTCTTTTGCGGGAGGGGCAAGCCCGTTCGGGTTGGAAGATATGATTGGAAATGTTTGGCAGATGACTTCCGATGTGTATTACAACGGGGTCTATTATTACGCAATAATAAAGGGCGGGAGTTATTACCACCCGACCCAGAGCATCTGGTATGTCACGGGGGGCCCTGTGCCAGCTTATCATCCCGAAATGCTGCTACTGATTTCACCCGGGCTTGACCGGAATGGAACAATCGGTTTTCGTTGTGTGAAAGATGGAAATTAACGCTTCAGAAGCCAGGCATCCTTATACTGAAGCTTGACTTCCCTGAGTTTTGCCATGGCCTCGGTCCTGTCGGATGTCTCGTAAATAGAAATCCTGGCTTTTCCTTTTATGACAAGGCTTTTCGCAGCAGGGTATCCCTTTTCGGAATAGAACTTGACAAACTTGGCAGTATCTTTTAATAAGATATTGGTCCTTACAATGATATTGTATTTCAGGGAGCCTGTATTTGAGGCGTTTACCGGGGGTGTAATAACCGTGCTGTCCTCCCTGCTTATAACGGGTCCTTCCTGAACCTGCTTTTCTTCAGGTTTGACCGGCTCGTTAATTTTACCGCTTAGCGGGAGATACTCCGTGGCTGTGCTTTCCCCAACCAGCATAGGTGGGCCATAGGGATCGGGCAATTGACCAAACCAGGCGCAGGCATAATTTTCGTAAATACCAATCCCGATGGCTTCCCATTTAGTTCCTTTCCATTTGCCGGTATTCATAAGGAAGCTGTTGAAGTAATCAGCTGATTTCCAAAAATTTATTATACTGTCAATGTCCACAGGGTTATTCTCCCAGTAAACTATTTCATAGCCTTTGTCCTTGTACGGGGTGAACTCCTTAGGCTTATCCCACACTGAATTCTTCTTGTTCTCATCCTTAGGATAGCAAAATGCTTTCCAGGGGCCCTTGTCTGACCATGAATGGAAATTGCATGCCCCCTGGTCGGGATGATGAAAGAAGAGATCCCTCACGTGAGCAGTTGCAACATAGCAAAGCGAAACTGAGATCGGAATGGGAGGGAGGTCATACCTCTGGCGGTAATCATTGATCATCCGGTACAGCCTCATTTCTTCTTCGCTGATCCTGAAACTGCCGGGTATGATATTCGCGGTTTTCTGCAATTGCTGGGCATTACCTCCAAAGGAAAGAAGCAAAAGAATCAGCATCAGAAGAGTATACGTTTTCCTGGCCATTGCAAAATAATATCGCTAAGTTATACGGAGGTTCCCATAAATGGTTACCTTCAATTTTACTTTCCCTGCTTATCCGCTTTCTGGTATTCCTCGATAAGCAGACGCGCAATGATTGAATCCCAAATATAATTAGGCGGAGAATTCAGGATTTCATTATCCGCACTGAAAGATTCCCAGTAGTTGTGATTCTTTTTCAGCTGAACTGTCGCCGCATTTAGCATTTTACCGGCAAGTTCATGAGCCAGGTCGTTATAGCCATAATCCCTTAATCCTTCATAAACCATATAATCCCAAAGCAGCCATACCGGACCGTTCCACTTGCAGCAGTAATCGACATACGGACTGTACCATGGATCCTGAGCCGATAAGGTGGGCACTCCATACCTTCTCCAGAACTTGGTTGTATCGGTGAGTGTCTTAACAAGCTTTTCGGCCCTGTCCCTGGGAGCTGCATCAGCCCATAAAGCCAGGAAGCCGATGATCTCCTGCCTGCGCAGGTCACGGGTCAAATAATGCCAGCTGTAATCCTTTTTATTCACTGAATAATAGAAGCCTGAGCTGTCGTTCCACATCCTCTTATTCACAAGCTTAATAATCCCATCGGCTCTTTCTTTCCACATCCTTGCATCGTCCTTTTTCCCAAGAACTTCGGCCATCTGCGAAAGGGATTTTTCTTCCTTGACGACCATCAGGGTCAGGTCGAGGCATTCAAGTTCATCCGAAATATCCTCCTTGTCAACATCCAGGTAACGCTCGGCTGAAACCTGGAAAACTACATTATACCAATCCCTTACATTTTCGATAATCCCGTATGGCCCCCATTCAAAAGTGCTGTCATGGTTCGTATCCCTGTTATAAATAAGCCAATCGGCATACCGGCTGCCCGATGCATAAGCATCTTCAAGAAATTTTTTATCCTTGCTGACCTTATAAACTTCCCAATTGATCCAGTTGAAGAAGGGGGCGGAAGTGGTTGGCATGTTCTTGTGGGGATAATCCTGGAGGCCCCTGGGCCCATGGCGATAAGCGATAAGGCCATCCTCCCTTTGCTGTTCCATGTAAATCCTTTGCGAACCCTGGGCCGACTGCGGGTCCATATAAACATAGGCCAGCATGCTCAGCGATTCATGGAGTACCTGGTGGCCGTGTCCCCAGCCCCATAAAGGATTGCGTGAGAATGCATAGAAATTGTGGTTGGCCTTTCCCGAAGGAGGGTACATGCAGCCCCTTACCAGGTTGAATGCGCCCAGGTAGGCTATCTTCTCATCCCTGCTTTTAAAATTAATTCGGGGGATCTTTGAAAACAGGATAAGGTCATCCTCATAAAAGGTCTTAAGCATAGCAGTTTTCATCGTTTCCACATCCTTCATCAGGACTTCCTGGTCCTCATCCTGGCCCTGGAATCCCCTTAAAACCCTGAATGAAGCTGATTGTCCGGGCGACAATTTCTTTTTGAAATTAAGGGCAATGAACCTGCAAAGCCCCTGCTTCCTTTTATTTAAGGTATCGCTCCTTTTATCCGAATAGAAATCGGTTTTGATGCTGTTGTAAAACGAGGACAGGTCGCCAAAATAAGCTCCGTAAGTATAGGGCCCGGGGGAAGCGGTAAAGATATCCCTCACCCTGCTTGGGTACCCATATTCGGTTTTAAGGCTGCTGATCAGCCTGTACGGGCTTTCATAACGCTGGGTAATATAGGCCTTGTGAAGTGTATCATAACCCATCACTTCCATGGAATCGTTTTCGGCTTCCAGTATGGGGTAAACCGAAACCTCGTGGTTGATGTTATCGGTATTGTGCACCTCCATATCGATTAAAGCCAGGGTGGAACTGTAAACCAGGAAAATTTCCTTTACGTGGATGCCCCTGAAGGGCTCATATTCCATTACGGCCATGTCGGGGAAAGAGAAATTCACAACGGGTTTCTTAAAGAACTCCGACATTTTCGTTATCACTACCTGGTCGATCTTCCAAAGGGAATATATACTGCCGGCATGATCACTGGAATAGTTTACGGGCAGGCAGCATGAATAATAATCCATCTTGTAGGCCTTGTCGCCGTATAGCCTCGATCTTGCCATCGAAGCGGCATAGGTGGTGTATAATGGGTCATCGCAGCGGGCATCGATGCGCAGGTAATCCTCAACCGGTTTAAATTGCTGGCCCGGGACCTGCAAAACCATCATGCCGAGCATGATTAAAAGAGCCGATTTTTTCATTTTTCTGAATATTCGTCAATTAACATTCTTGCCGCGATACCCGCCCAGATATAGGTCTTGTTCCAGCCCGCCCTGTGGTCGTCGGCACTGTAAAACTCCCAGAATACATGGTCCTGCTTAAGGTTCCATATCATATTATCCAATACCCTTGAGCTTATCTCCGAGGCCTCCTTAGTATAGCCGTAATCACGCAGGCCACGGCATACCAGGTAATCCCACTGCACCCAGACAGGCCCGTTCCAGTATCCCATGGGATTGTAGTAATCTGATTTCGCCGTAAGTGTGGGGATGCCGTATGGCCTCCGGAATTCCTGAGGATCCCTGAGTGAAACCATCAGCTTATCTGCATTTTTAATGCTGCTGACTCCGGCCCACATCGGTAAAAACCCAATGATCTCCTTGATCTTCAGGTCATCCGTTTTGCGGAAAGTAAAACCCTTGTTCAGCTCATACCTGTTGTAATAAAACTGTGTTACGGTATCCCATAAATACCGTTCGATAAGTGCCGACCTCTGCTTCACAGCCTCATCCCATTGCTTTGCTTCAGCGGTGAGTCCGAGGGTTTTCGCCATTTCGCCCAGTGACCTGGCTTCCATCACCAGCATGGAATTCACATCCGGGCCTTCAAAACTCATAGGCCGGCCTACATTATCCCAAACCGCAACCCTGGCATCCCTCACCGATTCAAGTTCTCCTTCGGCTCCCCATTCGCATAAGCCGTTCTTATCGGCATCCCTGTTCCCGGTAAAATAATTGTAAAACTTCCTGCCCGACTCATAGGCCTCGCCCAGGAACTTCCTGTCGTTGCTGATCTTATACACTTCCCAGTTAATGTAGTTGTACCAGGGGGCGGATGTCGTTTTCTGGTTGGCATAAGGGATGGTCTCGTCAAGGTAAGGCCCGCTACGGTAGTTAATATACCCGTCGGGCTGCTGCCTCCGCATGAAAACCCTTTGCGAATTCATTGCACTCACGGGATCCATATAAGCATAAGCCAGCATCGACAGGCTTTCGTGAAACACCTGTCCTCCATATCCCCATCCCCATTTGGGCTCCCTTGAGAATACATAATAATTCGTATTGCATTCTCCCTCGGCAGGCATCATGCACTGCCTCATCAGCGAAAAACAGCTCCAGTAAAGCATTTCCTCATCCCTGCCGGGAAGCTTCAGCCTGGGTATGCTGCTGCAGATCTTCTCATCTTCCCGAATAATATTCATCGGGTCAATATCCATCAGGGGTTTTAATTTCCTGGTAGCATCCTGTGGCCTTACACCCGCATCCTCCAGCCCCAGAATGATACGAAACCGTGTTGATTCACCCGGCTCAAGGCTGATTGTCCTCACTCCAAACATGGCAACGACATAAGGTGAAGCGATTTTTTTAAGCTGCAGGCTTCGCCGGATGTCATCCGTGACATTGAAAGGCTTAGTGGTTTGTGTGGCCTGGTTAAAATTCGACATGACTACCGAATCAAATTGCATGCTTGAAATTATACAGGCTCTTAAGGAAGTCTGCATGGGGATGTGGTGCTCCTTCATCCAGGCATCCTGCCTCTTATACAAGGGGTAATAATAGCAGTCGAACAGATTGTTGTGGCTTATACTGATTGAACTGTCGCAAGCAGGGTAATAATGATAGGGGAGCAGGGTAAACCGGTGGACGAATCCTGTGTTGTTTGTAAGGGTATATTCAATGAAGGATGAACCGGAAGAGTAAACGTCGAAACATACCTCCACACGCACGCCATCAAAGGGATAATAATAATATTTTAATATGTCACTGTATGAAGTCGTTATGACTGGTTCTTTAAATAATTCCTTTAGCCTGAACCTGGCCTCGTTTTCAAGGCAGACCGCCAGCCCGAAATTGGGTCCGTCGGTGGAGACAATTTCGGCCCCGCATTCGGGATCATTGAACAAAAACCGGTATCCCTGGTCCAGCTTGTATGATGAACGGGAGAGGGGGGCTGCATAGGTGGTAAATATAGCATCATTCCTGTCTGCGTTCAGGTTCGAAAGGAACTGGCCAGAACCCGGGCAGGAAGCCATCAGCATACATAAAAAAAATAGTGTTCTCATTTCAGGTAGATCTTTAGGGGGACCTCGGTATACTTTGTTCCCTGTTCGGGGAATATTACCTGTATTGTACTGATCTTTCCAGTGGTAGTCATCAGGATCCCGTTTTCAACATGATCAATTCCCTGACCGTTGGTCCAGATGCTGAGCAGGCCAGAAGTGCCTGCTTTGTTCTCGGCAACAATCGAATAAACATTTCCGTCGAGGCCGGCATCAATGACTCTCAGGCCTTCGGATGAGCTGCCGGGTTTGGGATATTGAACAACAGGCAGAACGCTGATCCCGTTCCTGAATTCAAGTTCCACCAGGTCTGATTTTCCGGCCTGGAACTCAAGACTGGCCCTGGTCCCTGCTTTTGTAAGGGTGGCTGAAAAGGGTAATTCGTTATGGTTCAGTTTACACGACAGAAGCTGTGTTCCCGGAGGCAGCAAAGGGGAGAGGTCCACGACCAGCTGGTCCTTGCATTCAGAGCTGAAGTTGTATGACAGCAGGTTCCCGTTTCGCCTGAACTTCATGTTGACAAGGTTGCGGCCTGCTCTTATATTACTGACTTCGAGAGAGTCCCATTCGGCCGGCAGTGCAGGTGCCAGCTTAAGGAGCCCCCTGCCCGCATCAACCTCCAGTCCGAGAAGACCTTCAAGGGCCGGCTGAAGCACCATAGTCTCCGACCAGCACTGGTCTGCACAAACGCCCGATGGCTTGTAAACCGCCCCGTTCAACACTTCCTGCACAGTCCCGAGGGCCCAGGCATGATACACGTTAAGGTTATTCATCAACATTGAAAAACCCTGGATTGAGTTCCCGTAACGATATTCGGCCATGGAAGCCCAGCCTGTGAACAGGGGCCAGACGCTGCCATAGTGATAACCCGTGGGCTTGAACAGCCTGCTGTCGTCCCTCACAATCCTCACACCCCAGTTTGTTGTAAAAGCGTTTGAAGCATATTGCCTTAACACAGTCAAGGCTTTATCCTGGCCGGCTAAACCAAACCCCAGGGGAACGGCGGGAAGTACCGTAGGCTCCGGGCGAAACGACACGTCAATGTTTTTACCGAAATTAAAAAACGAGGTGGAGGGATTCCAGAAGTCTTTATTGATGATGAGTCCGAGCGTTTTAACCTCTTCCTGGTATCTTGATTTATCGGGATCCTTCATGAATTCAGCCATATTCGCCGCCTCTTTCAATGCTGCATCCCAGCATCCTGCCATATAGAAGGTAGCATGGGAACCGTAAAGTTCTCCTCCTTCAACCCAGCCATGGCCCACATTGGTATTTTCGATCAGGTGGTCCTTATCGGTATCGGTGGAAAAGCAGAAGTCAATGGCTTTGCGGATATAGGGCCAGCTTTGCCGCAGGAAAGCCGTATCGTTCGAGAACCTGAAGTACCTTCCCGCCAGCACTATATATAAGGGTGTGGCATCGGAAGCATCATAGTGAACAATGCCCGAAGTGCTGGCCTCATGAAGTATCTTGCCGTTCAGGTCCTGGTATTTCTGGTAAAACTCCAGCTCCGACCTTACCTTGGCATAGTCGCCAACATCGAGAAGGGCAAGTCCGCTCCACTCTCCATCCCTTCCGAAATACCAGGCATAACCCGGCCTTCCGCTAACCTTCTGTGCACCGTCCCAGCCGTGTTTCGAACTGGCATAGCCTGCAACCAGCGACTTTCCCATGCCGGGAGTATGAACGAAAAATTTATCTGCCGAGGCCACAGCCCAGCGATATCCCTTATTGAAATTGTCATCGGGTGAAGTGATCATCAGTTTGTTCCTGAATAATTCCCCTGTATGCTCAACGGCATGCCTGAACAATTCTTCAGGAGCTTCTGAATATTTTTCATAATACTGCCTTATCGCTTTTTCACCCTCATTCCCGGCTGAATAAATCACATCGACCTGGTCATTCATTTCAAGCCTGTAATGAAGGAAGCCTGCCGCCTGGAACTCATCCGTTACAATACCGGCAGCCTTGTAATTTTTATCAATGGAAAAGCCCGAATATTGCCCGCTCAGCTGCTGAACCACCGGTTTATCAGCCCCTATGAAAAGGTTCAGCATACCTTGTTTATCGCTGATCCTGATGGCCTGCAGCCCGCCGAGCCAGGTATGGCAGATGCTGCCCGTGGCTTTTTCCGAATACGGCCACATCCACCTGAAACTGGATTTGAACCGTATGAATATCTCGGCTCCGTAAACCCCCTGGTATTCATAATGCAGCAGGCCGGCCGGATCCACGGGATCATTCACTATGATCTCCTTAAGGTAAGCCCTGGGTAATTTATACAGCCTGCAAAAATAAGCAGGGTGGGCGAAGACCTCAGGCCTCTGGTCATTAAGCCAGTAGATGCTGTCCCTGTAATCAAACTTGATCCCTACCTCGTAATCCCTGAATGCCATGAAAGGATGGGCCCACACTTCCTCAATGCCGCCGTTCCCGGTGCCCATGGTAAGCAGCCTTTCACCTGCCACATCCCATTCCTCGTTCGCCGAAAACCTGCGCTCCATCAGCAGAGGATCAAAAGGCTCATTCCAGCAACGGGCAGGTTTCAGATTTTTTTTCACCATCCCGGCCGAATCTGCACCACAGTCAGCAACCAGCCCGGGTGAATAATCCCAATAGCGAGCATCCCCCGGGTTCAGGTCATGAGTGAGATAATCAAGGCAGTTGAGTGTGAATTTTTCAAGGTGAAGACGGTTGATATTGGGTTGTGAGAAATCCATATACCCACCAACTGCCAGTACTTTCCCATTCCCGGGCTTGTACTCGATAACGATCTTCGATTCCTCCCTCAGGAAAATATAATCCCAGTCAACCGCAACAACCTTTCCCTGCGCCGGGAGCTTATCCCCGAAATACCCGCAAAGCCCGACAACCTGGTCCTTCATGGGCTTCAGAATATATGCGCCCCCGTTCATCCCTTTGAAAACGGGATGAGCTATGAAGGCATGAAACCCAAGTTTCCTTCCGTAACCATCGTCATTACAGGGTTTCAGGCTGTCGTACGGCCTGGCAGACTCCAGTCCGAGATCATTCAGATAGTGGAGGGCAAAGCCTGAAAGAAGCAGGCTCCCCCCGTTTTCAAGGTACTGCCTTAATGCATTTACGGTTTTCTTTTCAAGAAGGCAGGACGGGAGAGCCCCGGCTTCATTCTTCTGATAGAAAACAACATCATATTGATTGACTGCGGATGGACGTTTTGCCAGTTGGCCTGCTGTAATGAAATCACAGTTATACCCAGGCTGTTTTGCCAGGAATGAAAAACAGGTCCTGATCATAGTATCACTGGTTTCATAAGGCATATCTGAAATGAAGGCAATTTTCGGACCAGGCTTGCGACCTGCATTTTTATCCTTATTGCTTAACTTTATGGTATGGGTCTGAATGGTCTTGCCCTTGATGGTTTGCGCTGTAAGGGGAAAGCCCGGGAGTGAACAAAACGCTATCAGCCAGAATGCAATTCTTTTCATCATAAGCCCGCAATTAAATCATTAAGTCCGGGGATCACGGGGAACCTGCATGCCCTCAGCCTTTCCTCGCTGTGATGACCGTTCGGGATGAGAATACAGTCAATGCCTATTTCATTGGCTACCTCGGCATCATGCCTGGTATCGCCTATGAACAGAAGGGAGGAAAAGGGAAGCCCCAGGTCCCTGATCAATTTTTTCCCTACATCGGTTTTACCGTGGGCGTAATGGTCGGCTAGCCCGTAAACTTTTGTGAAATAAGCATTGACGCCAAGGTCAAGGGTTTCGGTTATTAATTCGGTTTGCTCCCGGGCCGAAAGTATGGATTGCCCATATCCCTTCTGCCTGAGAGTTTCGAGAACACCAATAACCTCGGTATGCAAACGGCATTCCTTCTGCCTTTGGTTGTATAGATCCATGAATTCCATCCCCACTTCCTCAAAAGGCTCCTTTGTGAAATCATACCCCAGCTCTTGATAATAATCCCTCATAGGGAAGGTGAAAACCGAACGGTAAAATTCCAGGTTTACGGTGGGGAGACCGCGTTTTGCAAGCATGCCATTCATGACTTCAACACAAAGCCAGGCATCGTCAAGCAGGGTGCCATTCCAATCCCAGATAATATGCTTATATTCAGTAAGTTTTTGAAACATCAAGGTTCTTTTAACAGGAACCGCTTAAAAGATTATTCCTGTATGGTTTATAATGCCGAAATTTGTGGAATCAAAGTTAACAAAAAGAAGACCCGGCGGATGATCTCCCAGGAACTGTTTAAACCCCTTGAAGAACTAAAGGATTGCTCAATCTGCCCCAGGGAATGCCACGTTAACAGGTGGGAATCGGGCAGCGGGACCTGCAGGAGCGACGCATCATTCAATATCGCTTCAATCTGCATCCACAATGGAGAAGAACCGGCTATTTCAGGCCCGAACGGGATCTGTAATATTTTTTTCACCAATTGCAACCTTCAATGCGTCTACTGCCAGAACCACCAGATAAGCGATGTTAATTTGCCCAGGGCTTCTTCGGCCATGGAGCTTGACGATATCGTTCGTCAGGTGACTTCGATCCTTGACCGGGGGATTAAAATGGTAGGTTTTGTTTCTCCCTCTCATTTCGTTCCCCAGGTGAAGATCATCATTCAGGCCATAAAAAACAAGGGCTATAACCCGAAATGGGTTTACAACACCAATGCTTACGATAAAACCGAAACTTTAAGGTCGCTTGAAGGCATGATCGATGTTTACCTTCCCGATTTCAAGTACATGGACCCCATGCTTGCGAAGTCGCTTTCGAAGGCCGGGGATTATCCCTTAAAAGCTGCAGCCTCAATAAGGGAAATGTACAGGCAGAAAGGTTCGGCACTTCACCTTTCCGACGAAAACACGGCTGATTCGGGAATCATCATCAGGCATCTTGTCCTCCCCGGGCAGGTACAGAACAGCCTTGAGGTGTTAAGGCATATAGCCGAAAATATTTCCCCCCGAATCCATATTTCGCTCATGTCGCAGTATTACCCTACAGCCAGGGTAGCTGCCCATCCTTTCCTGGGCCATGAACTTTATGCTGAAGAATACGGCAAAGTAACAGATGAGATGGAAAAGCTGGGTCTGGAACACGGTTGGATACAGGGTATTGAAAGCAGGGACCATTACCGGCCCGACTTCGTTAAGGAACATCCTTTTGAATAGCCCCGTGGGATGTTATCGGCATTTTTGCCTGTTTCGTCGATTATTTTGTGCAGTCAGGCCGAATGTTTCTATTTTTGACAGCTACCAACCTAACAACAAATAATCCTATGAAACGATTTACCCTGATCTTGTTATCCGCTTTCCTTCTGGCAGGATTTAGTTTTGCCCAGGACAAGGAGAAAAAGGCTGACTCCGGTTACCAGTTCACCGTGGTTAAGAAGCTGCCAGCGACATCCATTAAAAACCAGAACCGGTCCGGCACCTGCTGGAGCTATTCGGCCATCTCATTTCTTGAATCCGAATTACTGCGTACGGGAAAAGATACATTTGATCTTTCGGAAATGTATTGTGTAAGGAACTGTTACTCCGACAAAGCAAAGATTTATGTGCGCTTCGAAGGCAAACATAATTTCGGAGGCGGAGGAGCTGCCCATGACGTGACTTATGTTTTAAAAAATTACGGTATGGTTCCCGAAGAAGCATACAGTGGTATGACCATAGGGGAGAAGCTCCCGGTCCATGGCGAAATGGACGCGGTTCTCTCGGCATACGTGGATGCAGTGGTCAAGAATCCGAACAAGAAACTCACACCGGTCTGGCACCAGGGTTTTGACGGCATCCTCGATGCATACCTTGGGAAAAACCCGGTCAGTTTTACGTATAAAGGCAAGAATTACACTCCCCAGACATTTGCCGATATGATGGGGCTCAATCCTGATGATTATGTTGAAATCACATCTTACAACCATCATCCGTTTTACTCGAAGTTCATACTCGAAGTGCCCGACAACTGGCTCATGGCCGAGGATTACAATGTACCTTTAAACGACCTTATTTCCATCATCGACAATTCTATACAGAACGGCTATACTGTAGTATGGGGAGCCGATGTGAGCGAAAAGGGATTTTCATGGAAGAACGGGGTTGCTGTAGTTCCCGATAAAAACGCAACTGAAGTTGCCGGACTGGAACAGTCAAAATGGGAAAAGATGAGTGACGCCGACAAAGACAAGCTGCTGTATAAATTTGACAAGCCCGTTCCCGAGAAAAAAATAACCCAGGAAATGCGTCAGACCGAATTCGACAACTACCAGACCACCGATGACCACGGCATGCACCTTACGGGAATAGCCAAAGACCAGAACGGGAACAAATACTACATCATTAAAAACTCCTGGGGTTTTGAGGATCATAAGTACAAAGGATATTTTTACGCATCCGAAGCTTATGTAATGCTTAAAACCATGGATATCATGGTTAATAAGAATGCCATCCCCAAGGAAATCCGCAAAAAACTCGGATTATAAAGTCCAGTTTCCTTTGTGAGAAGGAAAGCCCACCGCGGTTTTCAGTCTTTCAAGATACTCCACCCTGGGCATTGGCTTTGCGCCCATAAATTTTAAGAGTTCAGTCTCAACCTGGCAGTCGATAAAATGAAACTGCCAGGTTTTTACTTTTTCAACCAGATGATAAAGTGCCACTTTTGAAGCGTTGCTTGCTTTATGGAACATGCTTTCACCAAAAAAGGCCCTGCCTATTGACAGCCCGTACAAACCTCCTTCAAGTTCCCCGTTAAGGTAAGCTTCGATGGAATGGGCAAACCCCAGTTCATGCATCCCTGTATATGCTTCAATGAACCCGCTGTCAATCCAGGTTCCATCCTGTCCCTCGCGGGGGGCTGAAGCACAGGCTTTAACGACATCCTCAAATGCAGTATCCATGCGAATTTCGAACCGGCCACTGCGGATCACACGCTGCAGTGAAGGTGATATCCTCAGTTCATGCGGAATCAATACCATCCTGGGGTCCGGCGAATACCAGAAAATGTCGTCTTCGTCACGAAACCATGGGAAAATGCCTTCGGAATAAGCATTCAGCAACCTTTGGGGAGAAAGATCCCCTCCCACTGCAATCAAACCATCAGGTTCGGCTTCAGAAGGAGGGGGGAATACGGGTTCATCGGGAAGAAGATAAACAGGCATCCTCTGCTGGTTTATTTTCCAACAACAACGATCTGGAAGCTGCCGGGAGTAGCTTTTCTATGGTTGTTTTCGATAGTCACATCAGCCGAAGACATATAAACTTTCTTTTCAGCTTCGCTGTATGTTATGGTGCGGGCGCTTTTGCGGGTAGGCAGGGTCTGGATCACGCTGTATTCTTTTGGATTCGCCTGGTGTACTACCGTAAGGACTCCCTCACCACAGGAAGCCAGGGCATTCTGGTCCTCCTTGATATATACAAGCCCGTCACAGCCGTCACCCATAGGCAGGGAAGTAACTACTTTTCCGCTCACTGCATCCACGACTACTATGGTCTTCGATTCGCCGCAGGCCGAGAAAAGCCTGTTTGTTTTCTGATCAAAACCAAGTCCCGAAGGTTCTTTGCCTGGGGCGAGAGGCCATTCGGCTTCGATCTTCAGGGTTTTGGCGTCAAATTTTATGATGGTCGATTTGTCTTCGATATTTGCAAAGATCTTGCCCTTGCCGTCCGAAACTGCGGCTTCGGGTTTACCGGGTACAGGCATTGTCCCCACAACTTCATTAGTCTTTGCGTCAATTGCAGTGACAGAGCTGCCGCGGCCGTTAAATGTAAATATCCTCTTGCTGAAAGGATCATAGAGAACTGCATCGGGATTTTTATCAGTCTTGATTTTAGCTGTTGTTTGAAGTGTTACAAGGTCAAAAACAATTACAGAATCAAGACGGCCTGCAGTGATAAAACCCTTGTTGAACTCCTTTGCAATAGCAATACCGTGAACTCCTATTGTTCCCGGAATTGATCCTACAAGTTTTTCTGTCTTAAGGTCCACGACCTGGACCATATTGCCATGCGATACATATAATCGGTGAGTGGCATCGTCGGCTAAAAGGTAATCCCATCCCATATCACCTTCAAGGGAGATGGTTTTAAGGACTTTATACACTGTATTTTGTGCCTTTGCAAACTGGAGGCTGCAGAAAACAAACAGGATCAGCAGGAAATTTACTTTTTTCATCGGTTTTGATTTTAAGGATTGTTTGAAACTGTATTAGTTCAGTATTTTTCGGAATAGGTTCTCAACAAAGATAGTAAAGCCCTGCCGAAAAATAATGTCCGGGATCACTTTCACAATAAAAATATTATGCCCCCTGCAGCATTTTTTTTTCTACCTTCACATCATGAAAACAAGAACCTCCCTTATAATAAGAGTATTCATTTCGATGCTGCTCTCTACGCCGGTCTTCGCGTTTTCCCAGAACGGGAAGAATGATGCCGAATCTATGGTAAAGTTTCACCATGAAGTGCCTGATCAGCCTTATCTGCCTCCCCAGGCAGGGCCCCATACCCCGGCCCCGAGCATAAAAACTGCAACTTTTACCATGGTCCAGGTCAATGTGGATGCCAACGGCCAGAATATTCCCGGTGATGCAGCCAATGAACCTTCGATGATCATCGATCCCCTGGATCCCCTGCACATCCTTATTGGCTGGCGGCAGTTCGATAATGTAAACAGCAATTTCAGGCAGGCAGGCTATGCTTATTCAACCGACGGAGGACTTAGCTGGACTTTCCCGGGATCTATCAACGCCGGGATTTTCAGGAGCGACCCGGTTCTGGATTGCGATTCGGTGGGCAACTTCTATTATAACAGCCTCACTGTAGATGCTCAGAACAACTACCTCTGTAAAGTTTTCAAAAGCACAAACTGGGGAGCAGCCTGGGATGCCGGCGTTGATGCGCACGGAGGCGACAAGCAGTGGATGGTCATTGACCGGAGCAGCGGAGCCTCATCAGGGAATATCTATGCCAACTGGAATTCAGCCTTTACTTCATGTGTACCAGGGTCTTTCACCCGTTCCACCGACGAGGGGGCAACATTCGGGAATTGTACCGTGCTTCCCGGTAACCCGTACTGGGGCACCATGGCCATGGGCAACAGCGGGGAAGTTTATATCACCGGATGGAGCGACATGTTTGGAACCATGGTATTAAAATCAACACAGGTCCAGTATGCCGATTCAACTCCTTCCTGGTATTTGTCAATGCCAAACCTTGACGGCCAGGTGGTTTACGGACAACTTGTTAATCCTGTAGGCCTTTCGGGCCAGATCAGCATCTCGGTCGACCATTCCGGCGGGTCATCCAACGGCAATGTATATGTTCTGGCTTCGGTAAGCAGGTTCTCGAACAGCGATTCGGCCGATGTGATGTTTTCGCGCAGTACCAACGGAGGGTTCACCTGGAGCAGCCCGGTAAAGGTAAACGATGATAATGGCAACAACGTCTACCACTGGTTCGGGACCATGTCTGTTGCACCCAACGGCAGAATAGATGCCACCTGGCTCGACACCCGTGATTCCCCTCCCGATTCCCTGCTGTCATCCCTTTATTATTCCTATTCCCTTGACCAGGGAGCAAGCTGGACTCCCAACCAGAGATTGACCGGATCCTTCAGTTCCCGTATCGGATGGCCACAGCAGGCCAAAATGGGGGATTATGTTTCAATGATCTCACACAATGACAAGGCCTGTCTTGCCTGGACCAATACGTTCAACGGTGAGGAAGATGTTTATTTCAGCACCATCAGACCTTCTACAACAGGTATTGCAGCAAGGCCGCAGGATGGTTCCGGGATACGTATCTCAGTTTATCCATGCCCTTTCAGCGATCAGGCAAGCGTGGATTATTATTTACCGGAAGGTGATTTTATCAGGGTATCGCTTGTAGATATCTGCGGGAGAGAAGTTAAAACAATGGTCTCAGCTTACCAGGAAAAGGGAGCCCACCAGCTCAGCCTTTCGGGTGCAGGGATCTCCCCGGGATATTACTTCGTCAGGATCACTTCACATTCAAAGAGCAGCACCGTAAGCGCGGTAAAGATCTGACAAACACCTGCCATCCCCGGATTTCTTTTGCTTTATCAGATTGAAGCCAATGCCTTCAGCAAGCGGTCCATGCCTTCGTTGATCTCCTCCCTGCTTATCACCAGGGGTGGAGCAATGCGGAATGCAGCATGTTTGAAAAGGTAATAATCGGTGAGTACTCCCTGCTGCAGGCAGGCATCAAGTAAAGCTTTGCGTTTCGAAGCATCGGCCAGGTCTATGCCCAGGGCCAGTCCTTTGCGGCGAATACTGCTGATAATCCCGTTTTGAAGCGCAGGGGCAAGCATCTCTTCGATAATCCTGCCTTTTTCCTCTGCCTGCCCGATGAGACCGGGTTGAAGTAATACCTCAAGACCGGCCAGGGATGCGGCACAGCTCAGGGGATGCCCTCCGAACGTAGTGATATGGCCAAGCTGGGGGTCGAAAGCCAGGGTATCCATAACGGGTTTGGATGCTATGAAAGCGCCAAGGGGCAAGCCAGCCCCGAGTGCTTTTGCAAGAACCAGTATGTCGGGCACTATACCGTAATGCTCGAAGCTGAACAAGCTTCCGGTTCGGCCTAAACCCATCTGCACATCATCAATGACCAGTAAAGCTCCCGTTTCACTGCAGCGTTTCCTCAGCCCAAACATAAAGCCATCCTCCGGGGGTATCAGCCCGGCTTCCGACTGCGTGGTTTCGGTAATCACGCAGGCCGTATGCGAATCTATTTTTTCGAGATCATGGAAATTGTTGAATTCCAGGAAACTGATACCCGGCAGCAAAGGACGGAAAGCCTGTTTCATGGCCTCGTTCCCTAATATGCTCAGGGCTCCCTGGGTTGAACCATGGTAGGCATTTTTAAATGCAGTGATTCCCTGCCGGCCTGTAAACCTTTTGGCCAGTTTCATTGCACCTTCAATAGCCTCGGCTCCTGAATTCACGAAATACACCGAATCAAGTGAAGAGGGGAGAAGGCTGCAAAGTTTTTCGGCCAGCCTCACCTGGGGCGAATGTATAAACTCCCCGTAAACATTGACGTACAGGTAATCGTCGGCCTGCTTTTTAATTGCTTCCATGACCTGCGGATGACGGTGCCCCACATTGCTGACCGAAATCCCGGATACCATGTCAATATAATCCCTGCCATCGCTGTCGTATAGAAACACACCCTCAGCCTTGACAATGTCGAGTGCCATCGGGCCGAATGCGGGCAGGCCAAGGTAACGGTAAAACATCTCCCTCTCGGTCATAGCGTATTTTTTACGAAATTACTGATTTTATCCGGCATCTGCATCCCGATTTTCGTTCTTTGAATTTGTACATTGTACATCGTACATGGTACATTGTTTAACTTTGCCCCAAACTCAGAACCATGAACAAAAAGGTCATCATCATTACCGGGGCTTCCTCCGGGATAGGAAAAGCCCTGGCGGCCGAAGCTCATAAACGGGGCGCAAAAGTCGTGCTTTCGGCCCGCCGCAAGGAATTGCTTGAAGATATAACGTCTAAGTGGAACATAGCGGATTACATTTCGGTTCAGGCCGACGTTACCCGTGAGGAGGATTGCAGGCAGCTGATCGAAGCTGCAGCTGAAAAATTCGGGCGTATCGATGTGATGATAAACAATGCAGGGATTTCCATGCGGGCACTGTTCGAAGATGTCGACCTGGGAGTTATCCGCAAACTCATGGATACCAATTTCTGGGGGACCGTCTTCTGCTCAAAATATGTACTTCCTTATTTATTAAAGACCAGGGGCTCTCTTGTTGGCGTTTCTTCGGTAGCCGGGTATAAAGGATTGCCGGGACGCACAGGCTATTCGGCTTCCAAATTCGCCATGCAGGGTTTCCTCGAAGTGGTGAGGATAGAAAACCTTAAAAAAGGTTTGCATGTCCTTATTGCCTGCCCGGGTTTTACAAGCAGCAACATCAGGAATATCGCGCTTTCGAAGGATGGCAGTTCCCAGGGCGAGACTCCCCTCGATGAAAGCAAGCTGATGCCGGCCGAAACGGTTGCAGTCCATATCTGCAACGCCATTGAAAAGAGAAAAAATACCCTTGTCCTCACCACAATGGGCAAAATGACCGTTCTCCTGAATAAATTCTTCCCTAAATTCATGGATGGCATGGTTTACAGCCATATGGCCAAGGAGGCTGATTCCCCATTTAAGTAAATAGTGAAACACTTTTGAATTTCGAATATTGATCAACGAATGATGAATTTTAAATTGATTTCGCTACCTCGCTACTTCGCTACTTACTCCTCGGATGAAACTGAATAATGGTACTTCGCAAATATTCACGATCAAGGTGAGTATAGATCTCAGTCGTTGTAATTGATTCGTGGCCGAGCATTTCCTGCACGGCACGAAGGTCGGCCCCGCCCTCAACCAGGTGGGTGGCAAATGAGTGGCGGAAGGTATGAGGACTTATATTTTTCTTTATCCCTGCTTTGACCGCGAGGTCTTTAATAAGCATGAATATCATGACCCTGCTGAGTTTTGAGCCCCTGTGGTTAAGAAAAACAATATCGTCATTCCCGCTCCTCACAGTGATTCCCGGCCTGATTTCCTTCAGGTAATACACTATCTCGTTGCGGGCCGTGCTGCCGAGAGGGATGAGCCTTTCCTTGTTCCCTTTGCCCACCACCTTTATAAATCCGTCATTGAAATACAGGTTGGTTATCCTCAGGCTTACCAGCTCGGTAACCCTGAGTCCGCAACCATACAGTACCTCCAGTATTGCTTTGTTGCGCTTGCCCTCGGGTGTGCTCAGGTCTATAGCGGCAACCAGGGCATCGATTTCGGGTATGCTTAGAAAAACAGGCAGTTTTCGAACAGTCCTCGGCGATTCAAGCAGCTCGGTGGGGTCTTTGCTGATGATGTTTTCGAGCAAGAGGTATTTATAAAAGCCTTTCAGGCCTGAGACTATCCTTGCCTGCGATGTCGCCGTCATCCCCAGCTCATTTATCCACCGTAAAAAATCCTGAAGATCCCTTAACTTCAATTCTCCGGGAACTGCAAGCCTGCCCGAAAGCTCCAGGAACTGGGCCAGCTTTACCACATCATGCAGGTAGGCATCAATGGAATTCGGTGATAAGGATTTCTCCAGGCGGAGATAGGACTGATACCCGTGTATGTATGAATTCCAATGCATCTGCCTTAAGTTAATGGGGGCCGGCTTAATTTTAGGCTAAAAGTATTAAATAATTTTTGTTTATTCCGGGAAAGTTTGTACTTTTGCAGTCCCTAATTTATTAAGTATATTTTTTCATGGCAAAGAAGAGCAAAGACCAGCGAATTCAAGTGATTCTGGAATGCACGGAGCAGAAAACAAGCGGTGTGCCCGGGATGTCGCGTTACGTCACCAAGAAAAACAAGAAGAACACACCCGAAAGACTCGAGTTGAAAAAGTACAACTCTTATCTTAAGAAAATGACTGTTCACAAGGAAATTAAATAATTTGAGTTATGGCAAAGAAAGTAGTTGCTTCATTTAAAGGTTCAACCACCGGTAAGGATTACACTAAGGTGATCCGCATGGTTCGTTCAAAAAAAACCGGAGCTTATGTGTTCAAGGAAGCTATGGTTCCCAATGATCAGGTTAAAGATTTCCTGTCGGGCAAGAACGATTAAACAGATTCATTCAATCATGGAGAGCTTTTTTCTGATGAAAAAAGCTTTTTTTATATAAACCCGAACCATGGGACTGTTCAGTTTCCTGAGCAAAGAAAAAAAGGCGGACCTCGATAAAGGGCTGGAAACAACCAAGACCAGCATCTTCTCAAGGATATCCAAAGCTGTTGCCGGCAAATCAAAAGTCGACGACGAAGTCCTGGATAAGCTTGAAGAGATTCTTGTGACTTCGGATGTGGGGGTGGAGACCACCGTCAGGATAGTCGGGCGTATACAAAGCCGGGTTGCCAGGGACAAGTACCTTGGCACTTCCGAACTGAACACCATCCTCAAAGAAGAAATCGCCGGTCTGCTTCTTGAAAATAATATTGAAGACCAGAAAGGCTTTGACTTTGCACTTCCGGCCAAACCCTATGTGATCATGGTTGTGGGAGTGAACGGTGTTGGAAAAACAACCACCATCGGCAAACTGGCTTATCACTTTAAGAAAGCCGGCAAATCGGTCCTCCTTGGAGCAGCAGATACGTTCAGGGCAGCAGCAGTTGACCAGCTTACGATCTGGGCCGAAAGGGTTGACGTTCCAATCGTTTCCCAAGGCATGGGCGCCGATCCTGCCTCCGTAGCCTTCGACACTTTAAAATCGGGGATTTCCAGGAATTCCGACGTGGTGATCATTGACACTGCAGGCCGGCTGCATAACAAGATCAGCCTGATGAATGAGCTGACCAAGATCAGGAAGGTCATGCAGAAATTGATTCCCGAAGCTCCCCACGAAGTGCTTCTCATTCTTGATGCTTCCACGGGCCAGAATGCATTCGAACAGGCAAAACAGTTTACCGCCGCCACCGAAGTCAACGCCCTCTGCCTTACCAAGCTTGACGGAACCGCAAAAGGCGGGGTTGCCATCGGCATTTCGGACCAGTTCAAAATTCCCGTTAAATATATAGGTGTAGGCGAAAAACTGGAACACCTCCAGATTTTCAACAGGGTCGAGTTCGTCGACAGTCTTTTTAAATAAATCATCCGGTTGAAAACCAAAGTGAGGCCACATAGTATAGGTATCGTATCGCTTGGATGTGCCAAGAACCTCATAGATTCGGAGCTGCTGCAAAAACAGCTGGATGCCAGCCATCTCAAAATTTCCTTCGATCCCGCTTCCATCAGGGGCATTGATACCATGGTCATCAATACCTGCGGATTTATCGGCGACGCCAAACAGGAGTCGGTCGATACCATTCTCCAGTATATCCGGGCCAAATCGGAAGGAAAACTGGAGCATGTATTCGTGATGGGCTGCCTGGCCGAACGTTACAGGGAACAGCTGAAGAAAGACATCCCGGAGGTGGATGCCTTTTACGGGGTAAACGAACTGAGGAAAATTGTGAGAGACCTTGGAGGGCATTATAACAAGCATTTGCTGGGCGAAAGAATGATTTCCACACCCCCGCATTATGCCTACCTGAAAATTGCCGAAGGCTGTGACCGCAAATGTTCGTTCTGCGCCATACCGGGAATACGCGGGGGCCATGTATCGAGGCCATCTGCCGACATTGTCAGGGAAGCTGAATTATTAGTAAAAAACGGGGTTAAGGAGATCATTGTCATTTCGCAGGACACGACTTATTATGGCCTTGACCTTTACGGAAGAAGGAAAATTGCTGGGCTTCTCAAAGAACTTTCAAAAGTAAATGAGAAAGGATGGATCCGTTTGCATTATGCTTATCCTCACGGATTCCCGGCTGATTTACTACGGGTGATCAGGGAACATGAAAACATTTGCAGGTATATCGACATCCCGCTTCAGCATATAAACAGCAGGATACTGAAATCGATGAAACGGGGGCTTTCATCCCTCAAAACCAGGGAGCTCGTTGAAACCATCCGAAAGGAAATCCCGGGCCTTACGCTCAGGACCAGCTTTATCGTGGGATATCCGGGTGAAACTGAGAAAGAATTCAGGGAACTCCTCGATTTCGTAAGGGAAGCAGAGTTTGACCGCCTGGGTGTATTTACTTATTCGCACGAAGAAGACACACCGGCTTTTAAACTACGCGATGCCATCAGCCGTAAAACAAAACAGGAAAGAGCCGGTGAAATAATGGCTTTGCAGGAGGAAATATCGCTGAAAAAGAATCTTGCACAGGTAGGGAAACAGCTTAAAGTGATCATCGACCGCAAGGAAGGGGATTATTATGTTGCACGCACCGAAGGTGATTCGCCCGAGATTGACAATGAAGTCCTTATCGCTGCGGCCGGCAATAAACTAAAGCCCGGCACGTTTTCAGATGTAAAGATAATGTCGGCCGAAAGCTTTGATCTTTATGCCGAACCTCCTGGCAATCTTTAAAGAAGCTCAAAAAAAATTAACTTTGTGGGCCTAAGTACCCACTCATCAGAATAAAAACCAAATAACAAATTATATGAAAAAAAATGTTTTTCTCGCATTGGTCCTTATGTTCCTGCTTCCCTTCACCCTGAAATCACAGGTAAACACGGCTGTTAAACCAAACGACACCATAAACCGTATGGATGCCAACGGACAAAGGACAGGTTACTGGGAAGAAAAAACCGGGGAGGTCCTGAACAAGGGGTTTTACCGTCAGAATAACAAGGAAGGCTCCTGGGTTGGTCTTTATCCCAACAACGTAATTTCGAGGATAGAATATTATAAGAACGGCCAGAAAGACGGCGCATCGCTCCAGCTTGACCGCCGCGGGAAGATCACCATATTCGAATCATACGGAAACGGCCAGCTTAACGGGCAGCAGATCGTGTATTCTGTAACCAGCGATTTCCCTGTTTCTGAAACGAATTATAAAAAAGGCCTGAAAAACGGCACTTACCGCTTGTATTACGATAATGGTAAAATACAGGAAGAATCGGTTTATACCGATAACCAGAGGGAAGGTATTTCGCGATGGTTCAATAAAAACGGCAGGCTTATTGCCGAATACCAGTACAAAGGCGGTAATTTCGATGGTTTGCAGAAGACTTTTTACGATAATGACACCGTTCAGATTCTATCGAATTATGCAAAGAATGAGCTTTCGGGCGACTACAAGGAATTTTACAGGAACGGTAAGTTCAAAGTCACAGGCAAGTATACCAATGGCCAGAAAGACGGCCCCTGGACTGAGTATGATGAGACCGGGAAGGCTGTAAAGGTGAACAAATTCAAAGTAAGTCCTGCTGCAAAATAATTCCTGATGCGAAAGGTTCTGAATCCTTTTGTTTCACTCGAAGGATACAATTGTTTTGGTTGCTCCCCGGGCAATTCATTGGGTTTACAGATGAGTTTTATTGAAGAAGGGGAGGAGATCGTTTCGTTTTGGGAGCCTAAAAAACATTTCCAGGGTTATCATACTATCCTTCACGGCGGAATACAGGCTACCCTGATGGACGAGATCGCCAGCTGGTTTGTTTATGTAAGGCTGAAATCGGCCGGGCTCACTTCAAAAGCCGAGATCAGGTATATCAAACCGCTTTATGTCGACAGGGGGGTATTGACCATACGCGCCTCCCTTCTGCAGATGAGAAGGAACCTGGCCGATATAAGGGTAAGGATATACGATGCCGATAAGGTTCTTTGCGCTGAATCCCTGATGGTATTCTTTACGGTAACGCCCGAGAAAGCGAAGGATACATTATATTATCCCGGCCATGAGACTTTCTTCGCCCGGGATGATGAAAAATAAAAAGGGGGTGGAAACCTACCTGCCGTTTTTAATCGTGTAGTTTTTCGGAACTGGTCTTGTCTTTGGGCTGTACAAGGCGCCGTAATTGCTTTTATTCTTTTTGATCTTGTGATAGCTCCTTGAACGGTTTGCATCACAGTAAAATTTATTCTTGGAGCAACTGCTGAAGCAAATCACCAGGAATGCACCGGCAATCAAGGTCGTGAGTGAAACTTTTAAAATCCCTGATAAAAAAGAAAACATAGCTGGAAATTGGATCGGCAAAGTTAAGAAATTATTGCTTTTTCGGCCAGGTGGTTTACCTAAAAAAGGAATTTGTATCTTCGCAGCCATGAATTACAAACCGGGATTTCTTTGTTTATTTCTGCTGCTGGTATCCTTATATTCATTCGGGCAGTATCCGCCTCCTCCGGGATATAAAGGTACTACGGCTATAAGCAAGGACAGTTCTGTTTTTTACAACTGGGCTTCAAAGTGCACGGTGATCAGGGGCTATGTGAACATTGCCGATACAAATTTCCTTTATAACAATTCAAACCGTGCATCATACGGCAACGTGTATATGGCTACGGGTGCTCCCGACGGGCTGGTCCTGAGCCTGGGCGATGGGGGTATGGCCACAATGTCTTTCGATACCGTGATATCGGACCATGATGGCTGGGATTTCGCTGTATTTGAGAATTCGTTCAGCGACAGCTTCCTGGAGCTGGCTTTTGTCGAGGTTAGTTCCGACGGGGTGAATTTCGTGAGATTCCCATCGGTTTCGCTCACCCAGGCCCTGCAGCAGGTCGGCACGTTTGACACCATTGATACCAGGCTGGTCAATAATCTCGCCGGGAAATACAGGCTGTATTACGGAACCCCTTTCGACCTTGCTGAACTGGCCGACAGTGGCCGCGTCAATATACATAAGATCACCCAGATCAGAATAGTCGATGTTGTCGGATGCATCCAGGATGCCTATGCTCGTTATGATTCCCAGGGTCATAAGATTAATGACCCCTGGCCTACGCCTTTTGATACCGGGGGATTCGACCTCGATGCAGTGGGCCTTATTCATAACTCCCCTTCGGCTGTTGATGAATCTTTGCTCAAGCCTTCGGTCAGCATTATCCCGAACCCCTGTTCACATGATGCAAGGTTCTTCTCAGGAAACCCTGGTTCCATTCATTTTGAAATACTTAACCAGATGGGGCAGGTGCTGGTAAAGTCGTCATTTACCTCAAGTACATCTGTTGACATTTCTTACCTGCCTGCAGGGATATTTTTTGTAAACTTTACCTGCCCCGGGTATTCGTATCCTTTAACAAAAAAGCTTTTAAAGTATTAATAACCTGCTCAAATACATCCTTCTCAGAGGGATTCCGATTTTCGTATTTCTCCAGAATCCGGCCTTTGCTTTTAGCCAGCAGCTCAACGATACCCTCAGGCTTAAAGAGATGGAAGTGAAAGCAAACCTTGTTCCCGGCAACAATGGATACAAAAAGGTGAGGTTCGACTCCTTGCTGCTGCTCCCTTACCGGGATGCAGACCTGTCGACCGTACTATCCCAGGTTTCCACGATTTTCATTAAAGAATACAGCCCGGGAAACCTGGCCACCACCTCTTTTCGTGGAACACCTGCCAATCACACCCAGGTGGAATGGAATGGGATTAACCTGAACAATCCCATGCTGGGGCAGTCTGATCTCTCCCAGATCCCTGTCTCGGCGTTTAACGAGATCGAGGTGCTATACGGGGCCGCCGGGCTTACAAGGACCAGCGGGGCCTTCGGCGGGGTTGTGAACCTCGTTACAAATCCCGACTGGAATAACAGGATTCATGCAGTGGCGGCTCAAACCCTTGGCAGTTTTGAGAACTACACAACCCAGTTGAATTTCATTGGAGGAACTTCTTCTTTTCAGTCGAACACCAGGCTAAACTATACTTCCCAAAGGAATAATTTCCCGTATTATAACGAGAATACGGGCGAAACCGTTACCCAGCACGACGCCAACGTAATGCAGTACGGCATAACCGAAGAAGCATTCTGGAAGATAAAGGACAAGCATCTTCTTACTGCCCGCGTATGGTACAGCTACGACGACCGGGATATACCGCCCCAGGTCGTGGGCTCGTATTACCTCCAGAAAATGCTGAATAAAACCCTGAGGACAGTTTTAGAGTATAAGCTTGTGGAAAAGTATTGGAATTTCTCATTCCGCTCGGCATTTGTTAACCAGTTTATGAATTACCGGTATGACAACATGTTCATCAACGATAACCACAGGTATTATTCCTGGCTGAATTCGGCCAGGTTCGCATATACAAGAGTGAAAAATCTTACAATCAAACCCGGGCTGGATTACACTTATGAACATGTGCGGTCTGATGATTATAGTGGTATAAAGACACGGAATACCCTTGGCTTTTATCTTGAAGCCAGTTATATTTTCAATGATCATATCAGCAGCCGCCTGGTATTGAGGGAAGATTTTCTTGACGGGAAATTCATGCCGTTCATCCCTGCACTCGGATTTGATTATAAACCATTTAATAAAATCAATCTTTACTTAAATGCCAATGCCTCCAGAAACTACAGGTATCCTTCACTCAACGACCTGTACTGGATCCCGGGAGGCAACCCTGAACTGAAGCCCGAATATGATAACGGGCTGGATGGCGGAATTACCTATAACTACCCGTCCAAAAACAATGCTTTCTTTTTTGAGACGTCGCTTACCGGATATTATTCATGGATGCACGATATGATAGTTTGGAGCCCCATGCCCTCAAACCCTTCGGTATGGACCCCTCAGAACGTAAGTGCAGTGAATGCCAGGGGAGTTGAAGCAAGCCTGAACCTGAAATGGAAGATCAATAAACTCCAGATAACATCGGCCGGTAACTACACCTATTGCAAATCCACTAACGAGAAAACCACTTCACCCCTTGATCAGTCCCTTGGCAAACAGTTGATTTATACTCCCGAAAATACCTTTAATGAGACCATTAACCTCATCTGCTGGAATTTCATCCTCGGGTACAATGTGAATTATGTTGATAAAAGGTATACATCAGCTGACAATCAATCATATATGCCCGGTTATTCATTGTCGAATATTATTTTGGGCAAATCATTTGTTTTGCATAATTTTGTCATATCTTTACTGGTCAAAGTCAATAATGTTTTCGACCTGGACTACCAGAGCGTGGAAAACTGGCCAATGCCGGGAAGAAATTATTCAATGACTGTAAAATTTGAATTTAAAAAGTAAGGTCATTAGAAAGAACGTTTTTTATTCCAATATACCGGGAAGCAGGCTTGTACTGTTTACCTTCCTGTTTGGTTTGTTCCTGTCGGGATGTTCAAAAACCCCGATCCGCGAAACAACTGTTAATCAGCCGGCCCCCATCGATACCACTGCCAGCACTTACGAAAACGGTGTTTTTGTCGTGAACGAAGGCAATTACACCTGGGCTAACGCCTCAATTTCCTATATCACCAATTCCGGCGATTCGGTTTATCAGGATATTTTCCAGTATGCAAACAAAAGGGGACTCGGGGATGTGGCCCAGTCTATGAAAATCCTCGGTAACAAGGGATTTATCATCGTTAACAATAACGACCGTATAGAAGTGGTTTCCCTTACCAATTTTAAATCGCTGAACACCATAACAGGGTTCAGTTCTCCCAGGTACCTTGAATTCGTCGACTCCACGAAAGCCTATGTCACCAACATGAAAGCGAACATTTCGGTTGTTGACCTGCGCAAAATGACTATCATTAAAAGCATTCAAACCCCTTACTGGACCGAAAGCCTCGTCCGCTTCGGCCAGTATATGTTTGTTACCTGCATGGGTAGTTTCAACCTCCCCCCGGCCGACCGTAAAGCACAGGTCTATATAATCGATACCAAAACCGACATGATTGTCGACAGCCTTCTTTTAGGCAAGGATCCTGTAAGCATTACGGTTGACCGTAAAAATAAAATATGGGTGATCTCCACAGGAGGGTATAATAATTATGAAGCCCCTACACTGAGCAGGATTGATCCGGTTCTGATGATCGTCGATAAAACATTTACTTTCCCCGCCCAGCAAGGCGTTCCTAGCCGTTTATGCATTAATCCCACAGGCGACACCCTGTATTTTATCAATGGAGGTGTTTTCCAAATGCCGGTAAATGCGACCGCTCTCCCGACTACTGCACTGATACCTGCAAACGGACATCTTTTTTATGGACTTGGCATTCACCCCACAACGGGCCAGGTATTTGTAAGCGACGCAGTTAACTATGTTCAGAGCGGGTATGTTTTCAAATGCAGCCAGTCGAGCGGACAGGTACTGAAAACATTCACAGCCGGCCGGATTCCAGGCTCTTTCTGCTTTACAACAACTACCAAAAAATAATCAGCCGATTTCTTTTAAGATTACCCGAAACTCGCTTAGGATCATGGCGGTTGCTCCCCATATAATATTCCTGTCAATATAATAACAGGGAAAATTAGCCGAAAGTCCCATGAACAGCTTGATACGCCTGGTCTGCACATGCCGTTCATCAAGGAAGTCGGTTAGCTTCACCTCGATGATCTCATCAACTTCCCTGGGATCAGAAACAAATTCAGGCCTTTGATCCGACCATCCTGCAACTGGAGTTACAATATAATTACTGGGGGGTATATACAATGGCGTAAGTTTTCCAATAATATTGACTGCGGATGGCATTATCCCCACCTCCTCCCGGGCTTCCCGTATCGCCGTCGCTATGATATCCCGGTCTTCAGGTTCGAACTTCCCGCCGGGAAGGCTTATCTGGCCCGAATGAACACCGGTATAGTCGGGCCGCCTCATCAGTACGAAAAAGATATCTTCAAGGTGAGGATAAAGCAAAATCAGAACCCCGCTCGGCCTGGCCGAAGCAGGAGTACCATTTCTGAATGGAAACTTAAGCCTCTTTTTCGAAGCCATGATAAGTTGTGATTCCAGGCCGGGAAGAGGCTGTTTAAGTCGTTCCGATAGTTTTTCGGCAAGAAATTTCAAGTCCTTCATATTGTTTGCAAAATTAATTGAAGCAATCTTTGGTTTGTGATTTATTATTAATATTGTAGCGGAATTTCAGGAACAATGACAAAAGAAAAAAAAGATCCCTCAAACCACCCGCATTACGAGCAGGAGGATGTCCTGGATCTTATTTTATACAATGACGAGGTGAATACATTTGAATTCGTCATCGAAACCCTCGTGGAAGTCTGCAAACACAATGCAGAACAAGCCGAACAGTGTGCACTCATTGCCCATATGAAAGGCCGCTGCCCGGTTAAGAACGGGGTGGTTGACATCCTCATACCTCTGAAATCGGAAATGACAAACCGGGGGCTTACGGTTACCATTGAATAATAAAGCTTTTCGCCCAGTATCAACAGCTTTTCAACATTTAATTAACAGGCTCAAATTCCGCAAGCCCGGGAAGTCTCATGATCAGTTCTTTATGAATTGATTTTTATTAACAAATTGTTAATAAACCCTGTTCATCAGATGTTGATATAAAGTTTGATGAAAAATTGACCCCGGCCATGCCCCGATTTTATATTTGCTGTACAGTTGAGCTGCTTATTGCCTGGCTCTTAAGTCATTCAATGCAGATCCTGGCGTTACGGGAAGCTAAGGCTTCACGTAACGTGAAGCGGAATCCCTCGGCCAGACGGGTTCCGTTTCGTTTTTCATACCGATCGTGATTATTTTCACCAGCCGCATAGTTCATTGACCGGCTCATTGCGCTATTTATCGGCTCCCGCCTTTACAGCAGGTAGGGGAGAACCGCTTTCCGCTGCGGGGGGTAATCGGGGAAAGTGGACTGGTACCAGCGATGATGGTGCAGTGCGCGGGGTAAAAGATTGACCATGGTCCAAACAGCAAAGGCAAGACCGGGCGAACTCCAGGTCATCAAAGCATATCCGAACCATTCTATGATCTCGCCGAAATGGTTGGGGCAGGAAATATACCTGAACAAACCCGCCCTGGGAATCACATATCCGGTTTCTCCGGGTTTTCTCAGGTGGATCAGGATGTTGTCGGCCTGCATATTGATGAACATGCCGGTAAAGAAAACGATAATCCCTCCGATAAACCTGGGATCCTGCAACCACTCGATAGTATGCTCATCGGCAAGATTGCCCAGGTAATACCCGTTGATAAATCCATTGACCAGGTTGAAGAAAATGGCCATAAACATGATGGCAATGGGCATTTTCTTTCCTTTGGTCCTCAGCCTGAACGGGAAAATGATATCACGGTTGATATAATGAATACAATACAAACCGAAAAATATCCAGGTTGGAGCATTGTGCTTTGGCGAACTCATAAAGAAAAAACCAATAAAAACAAGCAGGGCAGGAGCTTCCATGATGATCCAGCCCCAGCGGTTGCTGATCATGGCTCCCCATTTCGAACTGGTATGGCGACCGTAAGGCGCAACCGTTTTAATAATGAAAGGGAAACTCAACAAACCTATGGCTATCCATAGATAGACTATGAAATAAAACGTGGAGGAAGACATCATGAGTTTACTTATTTAAATAGTTATTGGTTTTAAACCATTCAATGAGGTCGTGAATAGTTTCATCCAGGGGGCGGGGTTCAAGCCCGAGTTCCTTTCTTGATTTGGAATTGTCGATAAACCTGCTTCCTTTGGCTACTATTTCAAGGGATTCTGTCGTATATAAAGGCTCAGAGCCTGTAAGCTTGCTGTACATGGTGATGAAAGGAAGGCCAATTTTGGCCGACCAGAACGGAAGCACCGTCTGAACTGTTTTAACGCCCGAATGCCTGCATACAATGGCCGAAAGTTCCTTCAGGCTGTGCCACTTGCCAGCTACAAGGTATTTCTGTCCCGGCCTTGCGTTCTCGATTGCCGAAATGGCAGTGCTCACAACATCCCGAACATCTATCCAGTTGTATCCACCCGGGACAAGTGCGGGTATTTTATGATTTAAGAGCTGGAGGACTGCCTTTCCCGTAAGTCCCGGCTCAGGGTCGGCGGGCCCTATAATGGCTGTAGGGCTCAGAACAACCGCCTCCATTCCGTTACGGGCGGCTTCCATCACGGCTTTTTCCCCTTCGGCCTTGCTACGGTCATAGGCAAAAGCCTCAGATCCCACAAGCGGACGGGTTTCATCCAGCGACTTCTCCTGGGGATCCTGGCAAAAGGCATGGATGGAACTGAAATGTATAAACCGTTTTATTTTACGGTCCCTGGCTGCCGAAAGCATGTTTTTCGTACCATCGGCATTGTTCCTGTACACCGAACCCGAGGGATCACCCGTGATGGAGATCTGGGCGGCAAGGTGAAAAACAACATCGACCTCATCCAACAGCTCAAGCAATGAAGTTTTATCCAGTACATCGCCCTTTACAAGGCTCAGGTTAAGCTTACCGATTGAATTTGTATGTTTATGGGTCAGGGCCTTGACCTGGAATCCTTTGTCCAGCAAAGATTTACAGAGATTATATCCGACATGCCCGTTAGCGCCGGTAACAGCAATTTTCATCAGTATGGTTTAAGTTTGCGTGCAAAAGTAGTAATTTAATCTGCATCGATCCGTTTTGGCAATTTTTAGATTAATTTTCTCCTATAAATCTGTTTCCAAAAGTAACGCCTTGGGTGCGATTTTCTCCTGCGAGTTTTGCTGTTCCGAAGAATAGCATTAACTCATGTCTGTGTTCTTAAAGTCCTTTTCAGGACAAGTTACATTGGTCAATTTACTGACGGGGTTATAAGCCACCATAAAATTAATCGACCTTTACGTTTTATCATTTTAACAAGCCTTGCAGCCTGTCCCACTCTTTCTGATGGTACGATATTTTGGCCTGTACTTTTCCCGGATCATATACTATGAGTTTTTGAGGGTTGTACTGTTGTTCGTAATAAAGTACATTCCATATCAACACACCCATTTTTCTTGCAATAGCAATGAGCGCTTTTTTCCTGGACTTTCTCATGGCAAGCCGGTTGAACTTTTCTTTGAAATAGGTACCTTTTGTCCGTGAGGCTGCCCATGCAATTTGAACCAGTATTGTTCGCAGGAACCGATTGCCATTGGTGGTGGCTGTGCTTTTATATTTTCCGGCGCTTTCGTCGTTTCTTGGACGCAGTCCCGTCCAGCCGGATAATTTGCCACTGTTTTCAAAGGCTTTCATATCTGCACCCGTCTCTGCCAATATCATCATGGCTGCAATTTGTTCGATCCCGGGTATGGTTAAAAGCAATTGCATCTCTTTGGGATAATGTTCTCGGCATAATTGTTCCATCCTGGACAAACATTGATTGCTTTGATTGATCAGAAACTGATATTCCTGAAGAGACAATTCCAGCATGAAACGTTGATGCTCCGGTATGAACCCCGTAAGTGACTCTTTGACCTTTTTCTTTGTGTGGGCATTTAGGATGCGTCCATGAATGGACTCCACCAGTACATCCGGATCCGTTTCACCCTGCACAATTTGCTCAATTACCCTCATAACACTTTTTCCGTGTGTGTGGCTTGCAAAACTGGTAATACGAATACTGCACATTTCGAGTGTCCTTTCCAAAGCTTGCAGCGTAGATGTTTCCCGCTGGGTTAGCTTAACATACCTTCGGCTATAGGATCGCAACTCCCTTATTTGCCTGCAAGGCACCAAACTGCTGCGCAATAACCCCTTGTGCAACAGGCTTGCTATCCATGGCTATGGTCTTGACCTTTTCAGTTTGTAACTCTTTCCCCATGTCCTGAATTTGTGTGGTGAGCGTTAAATACTCTCTTACAGGGGCATGGTTCTTACCATTAAATGTCGCACAAAAAATAGTATCTTTGTGTACATCCAGTCCGCATACTCTTTTCATATTCAGAAAGTTTGAAATTATACGCTAAGTTAAGAATGTGCTTCGAGCACGGTGAGCGTTTGAGTCGCGGACTGGATTTATATGTGTCTGTGTGAAAACAAAAAGGGTTTTCATGTAAATTTACATTATGCAAAGTTTAAATCAAAAACCCATGAAAACATTTAAGAAAATTGTGATCTGGATACTGGCGATCATTCTTGTTTTGATCCTGGCAGCCTATGTATTGCCTAAAACATATAAGGTTGAACGTTCTGTTTATATTAAAGCCAGGCCCGAATTGATTTACGACCTCACCAGCAACTTCAGGAAATGGAAATTATGGGAACCCTGGACCAAATCCCTGGATTCAACGGCTGTGTATGAACTTATCGGAAAAGAAGGACAGCTAGGTTCAATCTGGAAATGGGATGGGAAAATTCTCGGTAACGGGCAGATGACGGCCACCGGCTACATTCCACAACAGCAGTTTGCGTATGATCTCGCTTTCAACAAGGGGAAATACCAGTCAAAGGGAAAAATTACAATTGAGCAATCAGGTGATTCCTGCAAAGTTTCATGGATCGATGAGGGAGACCTTGGATATAACCCGGTAAACCGGTATTTCGGACTGATGATGGACAAGATGCTGGGCCCTGATTTCAATAAAGGGCTTAAGAAACTGAAAACCGTATGTGAAACCAGGGCTTCATGGCCAAGGATTGAAGAAAAGGCCATGCCTGAGCAGATTGCAATCCTTATACGGGATTCAGCAGGACCAACAACATACGGAAAGGTTATGGGGAAAGCGTTTGGAGAGCTAATGGCCTTCGTAAAGACAAACAAATTAAACTGTAAAGGACATCCGTTTACAACTTATATAAAATTTGACACCCTCACCATGAACGGAGTCATGGATATCGGCATGATTGTTGAAAAGGCCGATGAGGGCAAAGGCAGGGTGAGTGTTAAAAAACTGCCTGCTCAGAATGTGGTGATGGCCTATTATTTCGGGCCCTATGACAAAACCGCCGGCACATACCGTTACCTGCATCAGTATGTCCAGGAAGCCGAACTGCAGATCACCTGTGGCCCAACAGAAATTTATGTAACTGATCCAACCACCGAAAAGGATCCTGCCAAAATCGAGACCGATATTTTATTCCCGGTGAAATAACATCCAACGTAAAAAATTACAAGCATCATTGTCTTTGCCGACAGCGGCTAAAAAGAGGGTGGAAGCTAAGGAAAGCTTAGAGCAAGGTTACGGAAAGCTTAAGGGAAACTGGTGATTTTTCAAACAGCTCAGAATATTCCAAGCCATTCCGAATAACAAATATAATGAATAATTAAGAGGAAGTCAAGTCATTTCAAAAAGGCTAAACAGATCCGAGAACTTCTTTGAACGGGGAGAAGGTTTTCCAGAATGAAATATGGGAAATTTACTATTTGGGAAAACGGGCTGAAAATACATTTGGTTAATTGTAAATCGTAGCAAGGCTGGTCCTCAAAACGGATCAGCCTTGCTTTTTAAAAATAAACCATGAGAGTAAAAGGCAATACCGATTTTATGCAGAATCAATTGCTTAATGCAGTTGTCCATAAACTTACAGGTAGTCCACCATCACCAGTTGAAGGTCAGATTTATTATGATTCAGGGAAGCAAAGTGTTTATATTTATTCCGGAAGCAGTTGGATTCCTTTGTGATGGGTAACTCATGGGCATTTGATTTCTGATATTGTCAATCTGCAGACAATTTAAGATAGTAAAACTCCTTATTGTTTAGATGCAAAAGCTGCCATTTCACATTCTCATCCCATTTCAGCAATTACCGGTCTTCAAAATGCACTTGATGGAAAATCAGTGCTTGGGCATGGGCATTCAATAGGGGATGTTTCAGGCCTTCAGAGTGCCCTGGAGTCCAAGGCCGCTTATTCTCATGGTCATGTGATCGGTGACGTTACCGGATTACAGAGTGCCCTGGATGCGAAAGCCGCCGCAAGTCATTCCCATGCGATTTCCGATGTAACAAATCTTCAATCATCTTTGGATGCCAAGGTGAATAGGGCAGGGGCAACCATGACCGGTGCCCTGGTTGCTTATGCTCATGGAACAGCTACCAATTTTGAAATTATTAATGTGGCTTATGGTACAGGATCCACGCCACCAAGCGGTCCATCCGAAGGTTGTCTGTATATTCAATATTCATAAACCATGGCAATTCAGATGTTTGTTGGTGGATCCTGGCGTTCTGTTTCAGCGATTCAGGTTTATACCGGTGGATCATGGAGAACAATAAATGCTATATCGATCAATGTTTCCGGAGTGTGGAAATCTGCTTGGGCAGCAGCTGGTGGATCGACACCGGTGAATGTCTATAATTGTGGTGGATATTATAATTCGCCTTCCTGGTTGAATGTCATTCAACGATTGTCTTTATCAACAGAAACGATTGCCACTATAAGCGCGACTTTGTCTTCCGGTAGGCAATACATGGCACCTTCATATAATAGCAATTATGGGTATTTGATGGGTGGTCAGATCAGCGGAAATGTATTGATCAATGCCATTGACCGGCTTCAGTATTCCACGGAAACCTGTTCGAATATCTCAGCAACATTGCCGACAAATACTTGGACTGCTGCCGGTGCAAGTTCAGTTTACAAAGGGTATGCAATGGGCGGTTATGATGGTACGAACAGGATGAATGTAGTTCGTGGAATGACCTTTGCAGGGGAATATGTTTCAGAAATTTCTGCAAAATTAAGTGTTGGAAAGAGCCATTCAAATGGTGTTCATAGTAGTACCAGGGGATATATGGCCGGTGGATATACAACCGGTGGGGCCACTGCAAATATTGAAGGGGTGACTTTTGCCAGTGATACCTTGTTCAGCCTTACGGCCGTGCTTACAATGTCAAGATATTGTGCAGGAAGTGTTTTTTCGCCTAATAAGGGATATTGGAATGGTGGCAGTCCAACCAATAGTAGAATTGATGCCTTGAATTTTTCAGCGGAAACCGTTGCACTTCTTACTGCAACAGGTGGATTATATGGCCAGGGAAGCGGAAGCTCACTCACAAAAGGCTATTGGATGGGTGGCAATTATACCAATGGTATTTCTGCATTCGCTTTTTCCAATGAAACCGTTTACGGAATTGGTCAAAATGTTTATCAGACAATGTCTTATTCCGTTGCTCTAAATTATTGGACAGGAATAAAATAACAACAACTAAAACCCAAACAGTATGCAAGATTTAACAAAATTTAAAACGCTTTTAAGCGAGATCCAGGATTCATTTTTGAATGTGCCTTTCGGAAATTCTGATTTTCAGATTGCCAATTTCATTGTAAATGGGGCCCAAACTCCGCAGCGTGCATTCCGAGCAGTCTGTCTTTCGTTGCGCGATAAAATATTAACGCTGAATGAAGCGTATTACAATCAATTGAAATTCCAGGTTGATCTTGATGAATTACAGGAAAAGATTGGTGATCCTGCCACTGATAAGTTTACCCGAAGAAGGATGGAGATTGATTATGAACAAAAATGTTCTCAGCAACGGGATAATGAAAAGCTTCTCATTGATGCAATACATGAAGTGGAATTCCTGTATTCCTATTGGCAGAAGCTTCCGCATCCGACCAGGGCTGAGTTTGAAGCAGCCGAAGAAGACTATTTCAAGATTTCATTGACCAAACAGGTCCTTGGCATCGATGGTGTCGTGGGATCCCTAGAAAATATGGGATATGTGCTGAATGCGCAGGGTAGGTTGCAGAATTCAGCACCGAAGCTTTTAGATACTCTTTAAACTTCGAATCGTTTGTTAACTTTATAAAGTTGATTTATTCCTATATTTGATATTGAAAAAACCAAAATAAAATTTTTGCACTTGTCATCTATTTCAGCATGAGTGTCATTTTACTGCTAATGATCTAATGTTTAGACTAATGAAAGAACCGTCGAAAAAAAAACCTCTGAAAGCAGGATTACCGAAAAGGGCACCTCACAATCTATATAAGAAATCAATAAAACCAGTTAAAAAGGACAGATATTCTGAAATTTTTGGATTGGCAGTTATAATCCTGTTAGGAATAATCATTTATTCCAAATTTAGCGGATGTGAAAGCCTGGGTGAATATTTATCCATCACGTCCTTTTGGAATGTTCACTTTTGCACTTAATTATCATTTTAATCAACTGGATGTTTATTATTATCATTTTGTTAACCTGATCATTCATCTCATAAATGCCTGTCTTGTCTGGTGGCTTACCTTACTGATCTTTTCTTCCCCTGCCTTAAAGGATAATCCAATAAACAGGCAAAAAAAAGTTATTGCTTTATTCACGGCATTATTATTTGTTTCACACCCTCTTGCAACTCAATCTGTAACTTATATTTGGCAACGTCTTGCCTCCATGGTTGCTATGTTCTACCTCTTTTCCTTAATATTTTATATAAAAGCCAGACTTTCAAACAAGGGAAATATATCTAAAACTCTATTGTTTTCTTTTTCATTGATCTCTGCCGTGCTGGCTATGCTAACAAAAGAAAATGCTTTTACGCTTCCGTTTGCTATCATGCTTTTTGAATTATTCTTTTTAAGGACAAAGAAGTTTTCATTAAATTTTAGGGACTACCGCGTGATCCTATTGCTCGCAGCATTTCTGGGAGTTATGTTGATCATTCCTTTTAAATACTCATTTAGCGTTTTTAAAACGATTCCTCCAAGATTGGGACATGCATATGCAATAACCCCAGTTAATTATCTTTTCTCACAGTTTAGCATCATTGTAAAATATATTCAGCTCTTGTTCTTTCCAATAGACCAGAATTTAGACTACGATATCCCGATTTCAAATACTTTTTTTGAATTAAAAACGATTCTATGCTTCCTTTTCATTTTATCATTAATCATACTGGCAATGTTTTTATTTAATAAGCATAGGGTCATTTCTTTTGGCATTTTCTGGTTTTTCCTTACTTCGTTAATTGAATCGAGCATCATTCCATTGGATGATTTGGTATGCGAACATCGGACCTACATTCCTTCATTCGGTTTTTTTCTGATCCTTACTTCGGGCATTTACCTTTTATTCTGGAATAAATACAAATACCTTGCACTTTCCATTTTCGTTTTAATTATAGGATTAAACTCTTACCTTACTTATGAGAGAAATAAAATTTGGAATGATTTTATATCTCTTTGGAATGATAATATCGCAAAAACCCCGAATCTGCCAAGGGTATTATTAAACCGTGGAGTTGCTTTTCGTCGACTTGGGCAGTGGGAGAAGGCAATAGACGACTATTCAAATGTGATCAGTATTAATCCGAAACTTGAAGAAGGGTACAACGATCGTGGCTTTGCCTATGTTCACCTTGGTAAATATGACAAGGCAATAGGTGATTTCACTAAAATTATCGAAATTGATCCAAGAAGTATAATTGCGTATTCCAACCGTGGAGCTGCTTTCTTTAACCTTGGGCAGTGGGACAAAGCGGTAGCTGATTTCTCCAAAGCCATTGTACTTGATCCTAAATATGCAAGCGCATATAACAATCGTGGTGCAGCTTTCTGTAACCTTGGGCAATGGGATAAGGCAATAGCCGATTACTCCAAGGTGATCGAGATTGATCCAAATAATGCCAAGGCATATTCTAACCGTGAATTTGCTTACAAGAAATTGCTTAGTAAGAATTAGTATTCTGAACCGAGTGAATTTATTTCTGTTCGAAGTGAGTTCACTCGTTTTTTTATGGCTTTAAGTGATTGAATTTCCTGATAATTATTTCTTCTTTTGTCAATAGTGATAAAGGTTTTGATGATTTTTTCAAATTCATCTAAAATTATGTTCAGATGTTTGAAGGTGAAATAATTTGCATCAGGGTAGTTGGTATTGTTTACAACTAGATCCATGAACCGATCAATGGAATTTAAGGAATCGCGTATCATTTTATCTTCTTCAAGATTATGATTTTCCTCATCAAGGACAAACCATTTTCTTCTATGTAAGTTAAATAGCTCCATGTACATATGATTCAAATCAGCGAGATAAACATTAAGTTCTTCGTTGATTTTCGATATTATGAGTAATAGTTTAGATTCATTTTTCAAGGTGATAGTTACCTTGTTTCCAAGATTAAACCGAAACATCTTATGTCTCTGATAAGTTGCTGATTTATCAGGGGTGGAGTAATAATGAAGTTTGATTTTTCGCATACTTTATTTTAAACGGAGAATCAAGTAAAATATTTAATTAATGATTTGATTTATTGATGTTTAATCCTAATATCATTGTTTTTACAATGAATATTAATTTCTCTATCATATTGAATTACTGTCTATTAAACAAGGTTAAAGCGCTTAAACCCCAATTTTTTAACCAAAAATGGCCTTTTTTCAAAATCGCATGTAGTTGTATTTCAATTATATGCATCTTTTTAATTTTCTTATAATTAATATTATGTTAAGTATAAAAATGCAATTAATATTATGTTAAGTATAAAAATGCAATTAATCTATTAATAACCTCCCTGCCATGCAGATGAACAGGTAGCTCCACCTACCATTTTTTCCAACCCCTGGTCCTATTGACAGACATTTGTGGCAAAAAAAAACCGTCAGGTTATGACGGCCTTTTCCAGGGAATAAAAATCCCCTATTTTTTCAATAACGCATTAATCTTTTCATTGATCGCTTTGATCTTGTCTGTCTTCTGCTGCCTTATATAGATTTGCTTCAGCGAATTCAAAGTTGAAACATCGGTTGGCTGCAACTCACAGGCTTTCTCAAGAAATGGAATCGCTTCTTCCAGGTATTTGTCGGCCTGGGCCTTGAGAGACTTAAATTCTGCATCAGCATCCAAAGGCAGGTTCTTGGCTTTGTCATCGTATACAACTGCTTTGTTAACATACAGAGCACCAATGTTGAAGACCGGGTCAAAATAATCAGGCTTCAGCTGTATTGCCCTCTTATAGGCCTTTTCGGCCAGGGTGAACATCTTGTCCCTGAATTCGGCAGTCTTTGTTGTATCGTCCACCAGTTTATTATAAATGGTGCCCAAAGCATAATAAATACTCGGATTCGCACTGTCCTTCTTTGCTGCGAGCTCGAGATTGCTCAAGGCTTTATCTGTATTGTTAAATGTCAGATATATATTTGTCTCGGCCAGGAATAAGGGCATGTTTCCCGGGTACATTTTCTGCCCGGCACGTATCACGGCAAGCGCTCCGGTTGAATCTTTATCTAAACGATATAATTCAGAAAGTGAAGCATATATAGCTACTGATTTAGCCTTAAGCTTTAACAGATCAATGTAATATTTTTTAGCCTGCACCCTGTCGTTTGCCATGGTCGCACAGGTAGCGGCATAAAACAAGGACAAGGTATCGGGGATATTGATTGCTGCAAGAGCTGAATAGCTATGATCAAATGACAGCATTGCGCTTTTGTATTCCTTTTTTCCGTAAAAATCAACAGCCTCGTTAAAGTATTTATTCCTCTGCCAGTTCACCTTCTGAAAAATATCGTCTGTAAACTCCTTCTTCTCATCGTACAGGGTTGCTTTTTTATAGGACTCCAGGGCTTTCCCCATAGGATCCGGCTCAAGGGCTTTATACTTTTCATCCTTGGTAATGGCAATTTCTGAATAAATATTCCCACGGATAAACCATGCTTTGGAATCCTGGGCGGTACTTGGGTCTTGGATACACTGGTTGATTGTTTCCAGCGCTTTATCCAACTTGCCTTCTTTTAAGTAGTTAGATGCTGTCTGCCTGACAGACTTTTGACTAAACGCAAGTGAAATGGAGATTACCATTAACACCATTAATACTATCCTTTTCATGTATATAGAATTTAGTTTCAATTTCGAAGCGGCAAATTTATAAAAAGCACTCTGATTAATAAAGATACACTGAAAATTAATTTTCCTCATTCCCTTCAGGTTTCCCTGTTTCGGGAGTATCTGTATCATCCTGTAGAGGCTGATCGGGATCGACTACCGCAGTTTCATCCGGTTCGGCACCCTCTTCAACTTCCACCTTTGCCACAGCAGCAATGGCATCTCCCTCGTTGATCTTTATCAGTCTCACTCCCTGGGTGGCCCGTCCTACTATCCTGAGGTCGGCAATTGCCATACGGATTATGATCCCCGATTTGTTGATGATCATCAGGTCATCGCTGTCGGTGACGTCACGAACAGCAATAAGCTGGCCGGTTTTCTCGGTCACATTGATGGTTTTAACACCCTTGCCTCCGCGATTGGTCACCCTGTAATCTTCGATGTCGGACCTTTTTCCATATCCGTTTTCGGAAACCACCAGGACTTCCCTCTTCTGATCTTTGGGCAGGCAGATCATCCCCACCACTTCATCATCTTTACTCCCAAGTGTAACCCCACGCACTCCCGATGCGTTTCGTCCCATCGGCCTGACTTTGCTTTCGTTGAAACGGATGGCCCGGCCCGAACGCAGGGCCATTAAAACCTCATCCTCCCCGTGAGTCAGCTTGGCTTCAAGCAAATAGTCGCCTTCATTGATATTGATGGCAATGATACCGTTCTGCCTCGGCCTGGAATAAGCCTGAAGCGAAGTCTTTTTAATGGTTCCCCTCTTGGTGCAAAGGATTATGTAATTTGAAGCACAGTATTCTTCATCCTTCAGATCCTTAACATTGATAAAAGCCCTAACCTTATCGTCAGGCTCAATATTGATCAGGTTCTGTATAGCCCTTCCCTTAGAAGTCTTGGAGCCTTCGGGGATTTCAAATACCCTGAGCCAGAAGACTTTGCCTTTCTGTGTAAAGAAAAGAAGGTAATTATGGTTAGTGGCCACAAACAGATGCTCGAGGAAGTCCTCGTCGCGGATGTCGGAACCTCTAAATCCTTTCCCTCCCCTGTTCTGCCTGCGGTATTCCGTTAGGGGAGTGCGCTTGATATAGCCCATATGAGAAATGGTGATCACCACATTCTCATCTGCAATAACATCCTCCATCCTGAAATCACTTGCAGCATAAACGATCTGGGTACGCGATTCATCCCCGTATTTTTCCTTGATCTCCCTCATCTCGGCCTTGATGATATCCATTCTCATGGTCTCGTTCGCAAGAATGGCTTTCAGGCTTTCAATGAGTTTGAGAAGTTCATCGTATTCGGCCCTGATCTTGTCCCGCTCAAGCCCTGTAAGCCTTTGCAGCCTCATGTCAAGGATTGCCCGGGCCTGGAGCTCACTAAGTCCGAATGCGCTCATAAGGCCTGTCCTTGCATCATCCGGGGTCCTTGATTCCCTGATCAGTTTTATCACTGCATCAAGGTTATCCAGGGCTATCAGCAAACCTTCAAGAATATGTGCCCGCTTTTCAGCTTCCGACAACTCGAATTGTGTCCTGCGAATGATTACATCATGGCGGTGGTTTACATAATGAACGATGAGGTCTTTTAGGTTAAGCATCACCGGCCTTCCGTGAACCAGGGCGATATTATTGATGTTGAATGATGTCTGTAAGGGTGTTAGCTGGTATAATTTATTGAGGACGACATTTGTGATCGCCTCTTTCTTGAGTTCATATACAATACGTACTCCTGAACGGTCCGACTCATCACGGATATCGGTGATCCCTTCAATTTTTTTATCATTTACAAGCTCGGCTGTCTTTTTGATCATTTCAGCCTTGTTCACCTGGTATGGGATGGAAGTTACGATGATCTTTTCCCTTCCGTTGTCTTCCTGCTCTATCTTGATCTCACCCCTCATCATTACCCGGCCCCTGCCGGTATGATATGCTTCCTTCACGCCTTCATAACCGTAAATCACCCCTCCCGTGGGGAAATCAGGGGCCTTGATGAACTTCATGAGCTCATCTATGGTGATTTCCCTGTTATCTATATACGCAATGATGCCGTCGACCACCTCGCTTAAATTATGAGGGGCCATATTGGTGGCCATACCTACTGCGATGCCGGATGCGCCGTTAATCAGCAGGTTGGGTATCCTGCAAGGCATTACCGTTGGCTCTTTCAGGGTATCATCAAAATTCAACTTGAAATCGACCGTTTCTTTTTCAATATCGGCTACAACTTCCTCGGCGATCTTTCTCATCCTGGCCTCTGTATACCTCATGGCGGCAGGATTATCACCGTCCATGGAACCGAAGTTGCCCTGGCCGTCAACCAGGGGGTACCTCAGGCTCCAGTCCTGGGCCATGCGCACCATGGCGTCATATACCGATGTGTCTCCGTGAGGATGGTACTTCCCAAGCACCTCCCCTACTATTCTTGCCGACTTTTTATACGAACGGTTCGAAAGTACACCCAACTCATACATTCCGAAAAGCACCCTGCGGTGAACAGGCTTCAATCCATCCCTTACATCAGGCAACGCCCTGGCGACAATTACCGACATGGAATAGTCGATATATGCCGTCTTCATCTGGTTCTCAATGTTGACCTGAACTATCTTCTCACCGGATTCCATTTTTTCCATTTTTATCTTATTGATTACCAGGAAAATAATAATTCATTTTCCTGTGTACGAAGGTAGCGAAAATCACCCTTATAACCATGAAAAAAAACGTTAATATTTTACACTCTTATGAACACGGAAATGTTAATAATTAAAGGCCTTTCATTATGATCAGGACAATTTCGATAGTACTTTTGGGCCATTGCCATTTTTACCGATAAAAATATTCTGGCTTGATTATTGTAAACAATAGACTGCAGGTTCAAAATAATTCGTATCCTTGATATGTTTTTATTGCTGCCTGTAACGTTATTAATGAGAAAGGATTAATTCATGGAAGCTAAGTTTTCACAACGTGTCAAAGACGTTTTAATATACAGCAGGGAAGAAGCACAACGGCTTGGTAATGATTATATCGGGCTTGAACACCTGATCCTGGGTATTATCAGGGAAGGTGAAGGGCTGGCCATCAAGATTTTACGAAATCTCGGGGCCGACCTCAAGGAAATCAGGAACAAGATTGAACAGGCCGTAGCCAGCCATAAGGAACGCCCCATAGGCGCCGAAAACATTCCCCTGATCAAACAGGCCGAAAGAGCCCTTAAGATAACCTACCTTGAAGCCAAGGTTTTCAACAGTGAACTCATTGGAACTGAACATCTTCTTTTGGCTATCCTGAAAGACGAGAATAACCTGGTGACCAAAACATTCGGTAATTTTGGCATAACATATGACAGCTTTAAAGAAGAACTCAGGGCTATCATGACTTCGGGCAGGGAGGAAAAATTAATGCCTCCCCAGAACATTCTTCCCAAGGATGAGGAAGATGAAGAACAGGAAGAAGGAGGCAAATCATTTATGTCGACCCCGAAACGGGCCGGCGAAGCCAAATCCAAAACCCCTGTCCTTGATAATTTCGGAAGGGATATAACACGGGCGGCAGAGGAAGGCCGGCTTGACCCTATTGTAGGAAGGGAGAAAGAACTTCAGCGCATTGCCCAGATCCTGAGCCGTCGCAAGAAAAACAATCCTATTTTAATAGGCGAACCCGGTGTGGGCAAGTCGGCGATTGCCGAAGGTCTTGCCCTGAGGATAGTCCAGAGAAAAGTTTCCAGGGCTTTATTCAATAAACGCCTGGTTTCGCTTGACCTGGCCTCCCTGGTTGCCGGCACCAAATACCGCGGACAGTTCGAGGAAAGGATGAAAGCCGTGCTCAATGAACTTGAAAAAAATCCGAACATCATCCTGTTCATCGACGAAATCCATACCATTGTCGGAGCAGGCAATGCCTCAGGTTCCCTTGATGCATCCAATATGTTCAAGCCTGCCCTTGCCAGGGGCGAACTGCAATGCATAGGCGCTACCACTCTCGATGAATACAGGCAGTATATCGAAAAGGACGGAGCTTTGGAGAGACGTTTCGAAAAAGTCCTTGTCGATCCCACCGACCCGGATGAAACAATTGAGATCCTTCAGAATATTAAGGAAAAGTATGAAGACCACCACCTGGTAAAATATACCGATGAAGCTATCAAAGCCTGCGTTTCCCTCACAAACCGCTACCTTAGCGACCGTTACCTCCCCGATAAGGCTATCGACGCCCTTGACGAAGCAGGTGCCAGGGTTCATATCACCCACATCAATGTTCCTCAGGAGATCATCAATATCGAAAGCCAGATTGAAGAAGCCCGGAAAAAAAAGATGGAGGCTATAAACAGCCAGAAATTTGAAGAGGCTGCCGACCTCCGCGATACTGAGCGAAAACTCCAGGACAACCTGGAAAAGGAAAAGAAAAGATGGGAAGAACAGGCCAAGATCAACCGCGAAATAGTAAGTGAAGAGAATGTGGCCGAGGTAGTTGCCATGATGACCGGCATTCCTGTTCAGCGTATCGCAAAAAACGAAAGCGAAAAGCTGATTAACATGGAAGGCGAGATCGAGAACTCAGTGATCGGGCAAAATGAAGCCATCAAGAAGGTCGTTAAAGCGATCCGCCGCAACAGGGCCGGGTTAAAAGACCCCAATAAGCCCATAGGCACCTTTATTTTCCTTGGCCCTACAGGGGTCGGCAAAACCCACCTGGCAAAGATACTTTCGAAATACCTGTTTGATACCGAAGATGCTCTCGTTCGCATCGATATGAGCGAATACATGGAAAAATTCGCCGTATCCAGGCTAATCGGTGCGCCTCCGGGATATGTGGGCTATGAAGAAGGAGGTCAGCTCACCGAGAAGATCCGCCGCCGCCCCTACTCCATCATCTTACTCGATGAAATCGAGAAAGCGCATCCCGACGTATTTCACCTTTTATTGCAGGTGCTTGACGATGGACAGCTTACCGATAGTTTCGGGCGCAGGGTGGATTTCAAAAACACCATCGTGATCATGACTTCAAATATTGGCTCCCGCCAGCTCAAGGATTTCGGGCAGGGTGTGGGCTTCATGACCAAGGCCAAGCTGGATTCCAGCGCCGACAACACAAGAAGCGTGATCGAAAATGCATTGAAAAAGACATTCGCACCTGAATTCCTCAACCGTATCGACGATGTCATCATCTTCAATTCTTTAGAAAAAGAAGACATCCATAAAATCATTGACATTGAACTGGCCCAGCTTTTCAAACGCATCAAAAACATAGGCTACCAGGTTGTCATTACCACCGAAGCCAAGGATTTTATAGCCGAAAAAGGCTGGGATTCACAGTTCGGCGCAAGACCGCTGAAACGTGCAATTCAAAAATACATCGAAGACGTCCTTGCCGAAGAGGTAATCAAATCAAAACTTACCTTGAACGATATCCTTACCCTGGATATGAATACTGAGAAATCGGATGTTTTTGTAACTGTAAGCAAAGCCGAAGCAGCCCTGCCTGCCAAGGAAGCAGGTGTTTAAAACCGGTTGATCAGCTCTTCGTGTTTCATCGTCTGGATCAGCGTTTCCCCGTTTTCACCGGAATTCCCGAAAACGGAATCCAAGAGATGGTTCACATCTTCATCCCCGCGGAAGTAATAACGAATAGTGATTGAAAACCCATTGTTCTCATAATTGATCTTGTCGCCCTGGGGATCGGAAATATAAAAATTGTCGGACTGAACGTTATTTTCCTTCAGATACTTGCCTGTTAAGGAAGCCAGTACTTCGGCAGTCCTTACTTTAATAAGGTCGGCAAAATTATATTCTCCCATCACAAAACGGTCCTCAATGAAATAATACATCGATTTCATCGCCATGTTCTGAAGCGATTCATTGAAGCCCACAAGTTTCACCCGGTTTGCTGCAAACCTTGACACATTGATGCAATCAGGTTCGCCTTTCATCTTGATCAGCTTTTTGTAGGTAGTCAAAAAGGGAACATCCCCGAATTCAATCTTGGTATCGGTCGTGAAAAACAAAGCGTCCCGCTTCGGCTTGTAAAAAGTGAAAAAGTGCATTGATATTTCGTCTTTGATACAGTTGTTGTGGGGATTCCTCAGGTTATTTTCCTTGAAAAATTCGAGGAATTCATAACTGTAACGCCCATAAACCAGGTGGACATATCCCAGCTTGATCAGCGGGAACAAACGAGCCCTGGTAAAGACCAGTAGAAGGACGAAAAGAAAAAGCCCAACAAGTGCCAGTATTAGATATAGCATGCTCGGGTCGAAGGAAGTACTGTCCTTCGCCGTTCTTGCCAGGAGAATAAAATTCAGGATAGTGCTGTTCATAATACTTCAAGTTCAGCACCTCTCAGTGCAAACCCTATAAATAACCATGCAAAAGTAATCTAAATTCCTATTGCGTTTTTAAAGAGAGCGTATTAAAATTTGTATTGGTTGTCCTCGATAAGCCTTGCTGCAATTCTCCTGCGTGATTCTTTGACGTTAAATCCCGCTACCACGCTCAGCGACTGTACAGCATCAACCAGGGCAAGGGCCTTTTCGTCGTCGGCAAAACAATAAATAGCATCACATCCGGCTTTCCTTATCCTGTCGGCCGCATCGTAAACCAAAACATCAAGCATATCCTTGTATAATGCCACGGCAGCGGATCCTTTCATAGTTTCAAGCTTGTTTACCCTCAGGCAGGTTGATTCGGCAATATATAGCTCAATGATCATGTCGGAGAGATTATTCAGGACTTCCTGTTCCTGCACCAGCTTCTTGTCAAAAGTCTTTGATGCTCCGTGGATTGCAATAAGGACAGCCTTTTTGAAATTACGGATATAACGCATTTTTTCATCAAAGTAGCTTTCCGGTTCAGGCTTTGCTTCGGCAAGCTGTCCGCTTAAGGCCATTATCTTATCGGCGGCACCCATAAGGTCAAAATCACCTTTCATGGCACGTTTCATTGCTGTATCAACAACCAGCAAACGGTTGATCTCGTTAGTACCTTCGAAAATCCTGTTGATCCTTGAATCCCTGTATCCTCTTTCAACCGCCATTTCGGCTGAATATCCCATTCCTCCGTGGATCTGAACAGCTTCGTCAATAATAAAATCCAGGACTTCCGAACCATACACTTTAAGAATGGCAGCCTCAACGGCATAATGGCTGATGCCTTCGATGCTGGCCCTGCCCTTGTCCATTCCTTCAGCTTTATTTTTTTCTATCTGGATGTCTATATCCCTGCTCACCCTGTAAATTGCCGATTCAAGGGCAAATGTTCTGATCACCTGCTCGGCCAGCTTATGTTTGATTGAGCCGAAGGTGGAAATAAACACACCGAATTGTTTCCGTTCGTTGGCATATTTGACAGAATCGTTGATTGCTTTTTTACTGGCACCAAGAACGTTGGCACCCAGCTTGATACGCCCCATATGTAATATGCTCAGGGCGATACGGAATCCTTCCCCCCTTGTTCCAATCAGGTTTTCGACCGGTACTTTTACGTCGGTGTAAAAGATCTGTGCCGTAGACGATCCTTTAATACCCATCTTATGTTCGTCGGGATTGACTGAAACTCCCGGGAATGAACGTTCAACAATGAAAGCCGACAACACCCTGTCCCTGTCTATTTTGGCAAACACAACCTGGGAATCGGCAAAACCAGCATTGGTGATCCACATCTTTTGCCCGTTCAGGATATAATGTTTCCCGTCTTCCGAAAGTACAGCCTGGGTTTTGCCTGAATTGGCGTCACTTCCTGCTCCTGGTTCGGTAAGACAGTATGCCCCTATCATCTCGCCTGTTGCCAGCCGGCTTACATAACGCTGCCGCTGGTCCTCATTCCCATAATACATGATAGGAAGGGTACCTATACCGGTATGGGCCATGAACGCTACTGAAAACGAATACCCGGCTCCAATGGTTTCTGCGGCAAGCATCTGGGTAACGAAAGACTGTCCAAATCCCCCGTACTCTTCGGGAATGGCAATACCCATAAGTCCGAGTTCCCCGGCTTTTTTCAGGGTGTCTCTCATAAGGATAATATCCGGTGCATCAAGTTTATCCACAATCGGATACAATTCCGTTTGAAGAAAATCGCGGCAGGTCTGGGCAATCATCAACTGTTCTTCGTTAAATTCCTCAGGGATAAAGATTTCCGCTGGAGTGATCTCGCGAACAAGAAATTCGCCGCTTTTCAATACTTGCTGGTTTTCCATCTGGTTTGGTTTAATGATTAATTGCTTACAGGTTTAACGAAACAGCGATCATTTCGGCTATATCCATATTCCTGACCTCGGTTTCCTTGTTTTTATATTTAATTCCGTCGGTGATCATATTCATGCAAAAAGGGCAGGCCGTGGCAACAACCGATGCGCCTGTTTGCAAAACGTCTTCGGTACGTTCAGTATAGACTTCCTTCTTTCCCGGTTCAGCTTCCTTGAACATCTGTCCGCCTCCCCCACCGCAGCAGAGAGAGGAACTGTGGTTCCTGCGCATCTCGGTAAAATGCGAACTCAGGTTTTTCAGTATATTCCTGGGCTCTTCATAAATATTATTGGCACGGCCAAGGTAACAGGGGTCATGATAGGTCACCTTCATATTGCTGTAACAGGGATTGCTGATCTTCAGCTTCCCTTCAGAGATCATCCGGTCGAGGAAATGCACGTAGCTGACTACTTCGTAGTTTCCCCCGAGATCAGGGTATTCGTTTTTAAAGATATTATAACAATGAGGGCAGATGGTCATTATCTTTTTGACATCATACTGCCTGAACAGCTCAATATTCTGCAGGGCCTGCATCTGGTATAGCATCTCGTTCCCGGCCCTCCTGGCAGGATCACCAGTACAGGTTTCCTCATTCCCCAGAACCGCATAGCTTGCATTAAGGTAAGTCAATATCTTTGTAAAGGCTCTTGAGACTTTACGGTACCTGTCGTCAAACGCCCCGGCACATCCGACCCAGAACAGAAATTCAGGTTTCTCCCCTTTTGCAAAGAGATCAGCCATTACCGGCACTTGTATTTTAGTCTTCCCACTCATCTTCTTCAACTTAGCCTAGTTGTTATGGATTTCCAGGTCCCTGGCCCATAACATCCGGTCGCCCTTTGAAAACTGCCATGGGGCCCCGTTATTTTCAATATAACTGAACATGGCTTTAAGCTGGCCCGGAGCCGAGCCTTCTTCCATGACAAGATATCTCCTTATGTCGATTATGAGGCTCAGGTGATTAATGTTAATTGGGCATTCCATCGTACAGGCATTGCATGTATTGCAGGCCCACAGCTCCTCTTCAGAAATATAATCCCTCACGAGCGACTTCTGGTCAGAAAAATCCCTGCCGTTTTTAACCATCAGAGGCCCCTTTTCTTTCATCCTTGCCCTGAGATCCATCATGATTTTGCGGGGGGATAGCTTTTTCCCGGTAATATTGGCCGGGCATACCGAGGTGCAGCGCCCGCATTCGGTACATGCAAGGGAGTCGAAATAGTTCTTCCAGCAGGCATCTTCGGCATCCTTCACTCCAAACCTCTCAACAGTTGCTCCGGCATCAGGGGCGGAAAAAGCTTCAGTGGGACCAAGCATCAGTTTCACCTCCCTTGTGATGCTGTCCATGGTTTTTAATTTGCCGAGAGGCTCGAGCCTGGAGAGAAAGACATTGGGTACCGACATGAAAACATGAAAATGCTTTGAATAAGGCAGGATGTTGGCAAACAGGAAGATAAGAAGGATGTGTGACCACCAGCATGCCTCATAGAGTATTCCCAGCTGTTTTAAATCCCAGCCTGCAAGCAAGCCTGTGAGATGCCTGCTAAGAGGATAAAGGCCATCCAGGGCCTTGTTTGCAAGGGATTGCTGCTGTAAATAGGCAATGTTCATCCCCTGTAAGGAAATCATAAGTAAAAAGATAAGACTTAGGGCGATGTTGGCATCGACATGTGAAATGTGTTTCATTTCTATGCCCTCGAAACGCTTTATATGGGCAAAGAGCCTTCTCGAAAGGAAAGCAAGTATTGCTAACGCGATCAGTAGTGCAAATACATCCCCGCTGCCTATAACCAGTTTATAAAATATGCCCAGGAAGCTCAATGCATGTTCGGTACCGAAAAGTCCGTCGATGATCATCTCAATACTTCCGAACAGGATTACGCAGAAACCCCAGAAAACAATGGCATGCAGCAATCCCACGTAAGGGAACCTGAAGATCTTGGTCTGGCCGATAGCCACTTTGAACATGATGCCAAACCTCTTTCGAAATTCCTTAACGGGAAAACCGGTCCTGGTGAACCTGAAGAACCTGATGTAACGAAACGATGAATATGAGAATATTCCCAGTGTAAGAAGGAGGACCAGAGAAAAGACGATCTGTTTAAGCATGATTAGGTTATTTCCCTTTTACCTCTCTGAAAGCTTCAACAAGTTTAGGCAAGACCTTTAAGGCATCCCCAATAATACCATACTGGGCAGCTTCGAAAATGGGTGCATCTTTATCGGTATTGATGGCAACGATATATTTGGAACCGCTTACACCTGCAAGATGCTGGGTTGCACCTGAAATGCCGATGGCAAAATAAAGATTCGGGGCTATGATCTTCCCGGTTTGCCCGGTATGCTCATCATGGCCTCTCCAACCTTCATCAGATACGGGCCTGGAACAGGCGGTTGCGGCTTCCAGTATACTTGCAAGCTCAACCAGGGGAGCCCAGTTATCGGGCGACTTCATTCCGCGTCCTCCCGAAACAACGATATCGGCATCGGTAAGAAGAACTTTGCCGGTTTGTTTCTGGGTGTCTTTTACCACGATTTTATTTTCAACAGCTTTGCCGGCTACTTTTTCGATGACAACAGGCATCTGTTTTTCAATCAGTTCGAAAGAATTTTGGGCAAGTGTCAACACCCTGATGCCTGATTTAATGGTGATGTTTGCAAATGCATTCCCCGAGAAGACTTTTTTATAGACCACGAAAGGATCAAGCGAAACCGGGAGGCGGCTAACACCGGCTCCAAACCCCGCCTTAAGCTTTACAGCTATCCTTGGGGCGATGGCTTTACCCATATTATTGTTCGAAAGGACAACCACCCCGGCATTGTATTTCACTGCCATTTCTGCAATGGCAGATGAATAATTCTGGTTATCAAGAACATTGTACTGATCACCTTCGATGCTTACAATAGCGGATGCACCGTAAGCAGCAAGTTTTGAAAGCTCCGAATCCTCAACTTTCCCAATAGAAACGGCAGTTGCGGCGGAACCCAGCATTTCGGCAAGCTTTGCCGCGTAGGAAACAAGCTCGAAACTGAGTTTCTTGAACCTGCCATCCCAATTCTCAACAAATACTAATACACTCATGATATTATTTTATACGAATGGATTTACATTGATTAAATAACCTTGGCCTCATTCTGAAGAAGCTCGACAAGCTGCTTTGGATTTTCGGGGTCAATATATTTGCATGCCGCCCTTGGCTTGGGTTTCTCATAATTAAGCAGTTCGGTCATGGAAGCGCTTCCTGTCGGTTCAAATACCCTGATGGGTTTTGTCCTGGCCATCATAATGCCTCTCATGGCGGCGATCCTGGGCTCTTTTGCAATACCCTTCTGGACAATCGCAACAAACGGGACCGGGACATTTACAACTTCTTTGCCCCCGTCAATCTCCCTGGTAAGAACTGCCTGCCCGTTTTCTATATTCATTGACGAGACTGAGGAAACCGATGGGACATCCAGGAATTCGGCAAGCATCCCTCCTACCATGGAGCCATTATAATCACTGGATTCAATTCCGCAAAGGACAATGTCGTAAGCTTCCTTCTTCAGAACCTCCGCAAGCTGGGAAGCAACAAAAATACCGTCGCCGGGATCTGCATTCACTCTGATCGCGTCATCTGCGCCGATAGCAAGTGCTTTCCTGATCGTCGGTTCTGAACCGGCCAGTCCTACATGAGCTACCGTAATTTTCTGGATGCCGTTGGCTGCATTGTCTTTAAGCTCAAGCGCCCTGGTAAGGGACAATTCGTCCCATGGATTTATAACCCATTGAATTCCTGTAATATCGAGTTTTTTAGAATCATCGATAAACTTCACTTTTGTCGTGGTGTCAGGAACGTTGCTGATACATACAAGTATATTCATTCTTCGTTTTTTGCGGATGCAAATTTAAGATAAAAAAAATAAATGGAAAACGGAAATGATCACTCGTCCTCAAGACATTTTTTATATTGAGTCATCGCTTTGAGACTCATACCCATACCTGAGAAACCGCCGTCGTGGAAAATGTTCTGCATGGTGACCTTTCTCGAAAGATCAGAAAACAGCACAATACAAAAATTGGCACATTCTTCGGCGGTGGCATTACCCAGGGGCGACATCCTTTCGGTAAAATCAATCAAAGCATCGATTCCTTTGACGCCACTGCCGGCAGTAGTCCTGGTGGGTGATTGAGAAATAGTGTTGATCCTCACATTCTTTTCCCTGCCGTATATATAACCGAAACTCCTTGCAATGGATTCAAGCATGGCCTTCGCATCAGCCATATCATTATACCTGTACAAAGTCCTCTGCGCTGCAATATAAGAAAGGGCAACAATAGAACCCCAGTCATTGACGGCATCAAGTTTCTTGGCTACCTGAATGATTTTATGAAACGACATGGCGGATATATCGATCGTCTTCCTGTAAAAATCATAATCCAGGTCGTCATATTCCCTGCTTTTCCTCACATTCATCGACATCCCGATGGAATGAAGGATGAAATCAATCTTGCCGCCCATGATTTCCATGGTTCTATTGAAAACATGTTCAAGCTCTTTTACGTTGGTTGCATCAGCCGGGATTATTTCTGTGTGGCAATGTTCGGCCAGGTCTTTAACATTCCCGAACCTTATTGCCAGCGGGGTGTTTGAAAGTGTAAAAATTGCGCCTTCCTCATAGGCCTTCAGCGCAACATTCCAGGCAATGGATTGCTCATCCAGAGCTCCGAAAATTATTCCTCTTTTCCCTTTTAGTAAATTATATGACATGATGTTATATTCTTAATTAATAATAATTTGGAATATTTACTTAAACTTTAAAATTAACTAAATTCCATAGTTCATTTTTTAGTTTGAAAGTAGTTCCCTGGCAGTTTTAATTGCCGAGGCGGTGACATTTTCATTGCTCATCATCCGGGCGATCTCTTCGACCCTTTCGCTGTTCTTTAACTTCCTGATCAGAGTCACCGTGATATCTTCGTTTTCGGTTTTGTATACATTATAATGGTGCTCGCCCTTGCCTGCAATCTGCGGCAAATGGGTTATAACGATCACCTGCATTTCACCCGACATTCCCTTGAGTATGTTTCCAACCTTGCCTGCGATATCACCCGAAACACCGTTATCAATTTCATCGAAAATGATAGTTGGCAAGAGATTTTTCCTGCTTACCATCGATTTTACCGACAGCATCAGGCGTGATAGTTCGCCCCCTGAAGCGACCCTGGAAACTTCGCTTGCAGGAATCCCTTTATTGGCCGAGAACATGAATTTTACTTCATCGAGTCCCCCGAATGAAATTTCAGTATTCTGACTGATGTCCACGGCGAACTTCGAAGCCGGCATGCCAAGCTGGGCAAGCCGGTGTTCAACTTCTTTTTCAAATTTAACTTTAACTTCTTTCCGGGCAGCCGAAATAAGGCTGGCTTCCTTTTGCAAATTATTATAAATGAGGGAAAGTTCGGCTTCTGCCGACCTGATCTTTAACTCCAGGTTGTCATCTGCATTAATCTTATTTTCAATGCTTTTAATAATTTCAAGAAGTTCTTTAACAGAGCCTGCCTGATGCTTCTTCTCCAAACGGTAAATCAAGTCAATCCTTTGGGTGAGCCTTTGAATTTCTTCCGGATCAAACTGTACCTCCTCCTCGAGCTTCTCGGTTTCCTTAAGGATATCTTTCAGGTCGATCTGGTTATTTTTGAGCCTTGAAGCAAGATCTCCGATTGTAGGATGATACCTGGAGGCTGATACGAGTAATGCAATTACCTCATTCAGCATCGAAAGTATATTCAACTCGGATCTTCCTGTCTTTTCGGCAGCCAGGAAGAGGCTGCTTTTAATCTCTTCGGTATGCGACAGGATATCAAGCCTTTGTTCCGAATCCTCCTGTTCCCCTTCTTTTAAACCTGCCTTGAGGAGCTCATCCAGCAGAAAACGGTAGTAATCAAGTTCTCCCTTAGATCTTGCCTCCTGGCTTTTGTAATCTTCCAGTTCTTTTTTCAGCTGTGAAAAGTGCCTGAAACCCTGCTGATATTTCTTGAAGGCTTCAGTCTTCCCAGCATAACTGTCAAGGATAGCCATCTGGAAATCAGCATCATTAAGCGTAACCACGGCATTCTGGGAATGTATATTCACCAATTTATCACCCAGTTCTTTCAACAGGTTGAGATTCACGGGTGTATCATTGATGAATGCCCTGGATTTGCCATTCCGGTTAATTTCCCTGCGAAGGACTGCGGTATCGTCATAATCAAGGTCGTGAGCGCTGAAAAAAGGCTCAAGTTCATATCCTTTAATCAGGAATATACCCTCAACAATGCATTTGCCGGTTTTATCAAGCAGGGAATTAGTGTCGGCCCTTTGACCCAGTATCAGGTTCAATGCTCCCAGCAGAATCGATTTTCCTGATCCTGTTTCACCTGTAATAACAGATAGTCCCGGGAAGAAATCGATTTCCAGGTCATGGATTAGGATATAATTATCAATCGACAGCTTCCTGAGCATTGTCGCAAATAAGGGGTTGAATTTACTTATTATCCAGAATTGCCTGGTATTTTGACCCGTTTGCCGGATCAATTTCTTTAAAAATATTAACCACAGTGGCTTTTTCGGAAGGAGGAACCCTTTGGTCTGAATAGATATTTACGAACTCATCGCGTTTGGCATCGGTGAGCAACTGAATTGCGAACAATTCAGGTTTAGCATCAAAAAGTGTTTTTATTCCATCAAGGCTTTGGCTGCAGTTTTCCCTCCCGGCATCTACTTTCTCGTACATCTGGTCCAATCCAAGCCGGTGAAATTTATAGTAAAAATCGGTAAGAGCCGAGTTGCTGGGGTTCACGAAATTCTCTGCCATCCAGTAACGATTACGGGTTCCGTCAAATGCCTTCCATCCCGGTTCGCTGGCATTCTGGGCAGCTGTAACAACTTCCTGGGCTTTAACCAGAAAAGCCTGTCCCCCGTTCAGTGAAAAGGAATCGAAATACAGACCAAGGTACATGTAAGTGTAGAAAGCAAGAACAGAAGTAAGGTTTGACGTAAACGTACCGTCGTTATAATCAAGAGGCTGGAATTCGGTGTACCTGAACTGGAATCCTTTATCTATATAATTCAGGAGGACAGAGTTATAAGCTGAATTGAGTATCGGCCGCCTTAGCACGAGGTTTATGTTCCCCGAAAATTCATCGGCGCTTAGGCGCTGATTCACCGTTATCAGCATTGTGCATTCTATTCTTTCTTCAACCCTGAAATTGTAGCTGGTCCATTTACGGTTGTTGATAAATTCATAAATGGCATTCTGAAGGGTTTCAAACACCCTTTTATCGGTACCTTCCAACTGCTGAGCCGTAACGCTCACAATGCAGTTCATTTCCTGGGCTGATACAGAAGCAGCCCAAAAAGAAAAGCCCAGTATGATCAGCAGTTTCTTCATTATTTGGAAATAATATCCCAGATATCTTTGGCAACTTCTTCCTTGGGTTTTACATTTCCCTTGTGTATCACCCCATCGGGGCTTAAGATGCTGATTTTATTAGTGGGTGTACCGAAGCCGGCGCCTTTATTTCTCAGGGAGTTTAAGACAATGTAATCAAGGTTTTTGCTCTTTAGTTTTTTTTCTGCATTTTCGAACTCATTTTCAGTTTCAAGAGCAAAACCTACCAGCACCTGTCCTGCTTTTTTTGTCTGACCCATTTTTTTCAGGATGTCCGTAGTGGAATGGAAGTCAACAGAGAGATTCTCCCTGGTTTTTTTGATTTTATTTCCCTCGGTTTTCACCGGGGTATAGTCTGCAACGGCCGCTGCCATAATGATGTAATCAACCCGGGGAAATTCTTTCATGCAGGCTTTGAACATCTGCTCGGCCGATTCGACTTTAACTTCCTTTATACCTCCTGCCACGGTAAGGGGATGGCTTGGGCCGGTAACCAGGGTGACATCGGCACCTCTTGACCTTGCCTCATTAGCCAGGGCAACGCCCATAAGTCCTGATGAGAAATTGCTGATATACCTTACCGGATCGATACGTTCAATAGTAGGTCCGGCTGTAATCAGTACTTTCCTGCCACTCAGCTGGTTCTGCCTTCCGAAAAATGTTTTGAAAATAGCAAGGATCTTTTCCGGTTCTTCCATCCTGCCGGGACCCGACAGCCCGCTGGCAAGTTCCCCGATCTGGGGTTCGATGATGAAATTGCCGTATGACCTCAGGATGTCGATGTTCTTTCGGGTCGAAGGATGGTTGAACATGTCAAGGTCCATGGCCGGTGCAATGAATACCGGGCATTTTGCAGAAAGATAGGCAGTGATCACGAAATTGTCGGCAATGCCGTTGACCATTTTTCCAAGCGTATTTGCCGTTACAGGAGCAAAGATCATGGCATCGGCCCAGATGCCCAGTTCAACGTGATTGCTCCATTCACCGCTCGAAGCACTGAATGGCTCACTGATTACAGGGTTCCTTGATAAAGTTGCCAGAGAAAGAGGAGTAACAAAACTTTTTGAAGCGGGGGTCATGATCACCCTCACCTCACATCCTTCTTTTATAAGCATTCTTACCAGGAAAGGAGTTTTATATGCAGCTATACTGCCTGTAACCCCTACAACGATCTTTTTACCTTTGAGCATGTTCCAATACTTTAAAATTAGAACTCGTCAGGCCTTTCTTTATGCGGATTCCTGAAATAAATCTCCCCGTTTATATATTCGTGCACAGCAATAAGCGTAGGTTTGGGAAGATGTTCATAATACTTTGCGATCTCAATCTGTTCGCGGTTCTCAAATACCTCCTCAAGGTTATCGGTAGTGGTAGCAAATTCGGAGATCTTCTGGTTTAATTCCTCCTTCATCTCAAGCCCGATCTGGTTCGCACGTTTCGAAAGAATAGAAACCGTTTCGTATACATTTGCCGTACCGTTCGTAAAATCCTCGATATTACGGGTCACAGCATTAACATCCGTCTTGATCTTTTTATAATCCATTCTAATGAGTTGCTTTACTTGGTTCTGAACTTAATTGATTTAACCTCTTTTGTTCCCTGGCATAAATTGCCTCAAGTTCTTTCTGGCTCCTGGCTTTGAGATCTTTGGCCTCATTTATGAACATACTTTCGGGATATTGTACAATGAAATCATTATAAGCCTGAATAGTCTTTGAATGCCTGTCCTTCTTTTTATCTTCAATACTTTCCTTTGCAAATTTAAAGTAAGATTTCAGGATCATGAACATGATCTCCTCTTTGTTTTTTGTTTCAGGATATTCCTTGAGAATATTATTAAACGATGTGATGGCGGCCGAAAAATCCTCCATCCTGAAATACATCTTTGCAATCCGCAGATCCTTAGCGGCAAGCTTTTCGCGCAGCTTATCTATAAGTTCGTTGCATTCGGGCACCCTTTTGCTGGTGGGATAAGTGTTGACGAACAGCTGCAGTTCCTTTAAAGCTTCATACGTATTGGTCTGGTCGAGAGTATATACCGGTGAGTTCATGAACAGGCAGTATGCTCCCATGTATGCACATTCCTCTGCTTCGGGGGTGCTTGGATAATTGCTGGTATAGCGCTTGAAATAGTAAGCGCCCAGCGTATAGTCTTTCTGGTTATAATAACAATACGCATAATAATAATATATGCGCTGGGATTTGTCGGTTGCCCTTACAACATTGATCAGCTGGTCAAAAAGCTGCAGCGCATGAGAAAAATCTTTTTCATGATACAGTTTCATTGCTTCGTCATATTTCTCATCCATGGACCCGCTTTTCAGGACTTTCTGATAACGGCATGAACCAAGGGATAGGAGAATGATAAGCAGTAACGGAATGGATATCCGGAATTTCATGTGGCAAAGGTACGTTTTTTTGGTGAATAAATACTAATTTTGCGCCTTCAGTTTAGATAACGCTTCAATAACTAAAAACGTATTAAGGTGGACATTTTTGACAAAGTAGTGAATAATATGGGAGCCCTGGGCCAGTTTGCCGATGTTGGCTATGGTTATTATTTCTTTCCGAAATTAGAGGGCGAGATCTCCAACCATATGAAATTCAGGGGCCAGGATATGCTGGTGTGGAGCCTGAACAATTACCTGGGACTTGCAAATCATCCCGAAGTAAGGCAGGCAGATGCAGAAGCTGCCGCAAAGTACGGCATGGGCTCGCCCATGGGGGCCAGGATGATGTCGGGGCAAACTGTTCATCACGAACAACTTGAGCAGGAACTGGCATCATTCGAGCACAAAGAAGCTGCTTATCTTCTCAATTTCGGTTATATGGGGATGATTTCCATCATCGATTCCCTGGTCGACCGTCACGATGTTGTGGTTTATGATTCTGAAGCACACGCCTGCATACTCGACGGGCTCAGGATGATCCTGAGCAAACGTTTTGTTTACCCCCATAATGACATGGAGAAATTCGAGACCCAGCTGAAAAGGGCAAGGAAACTTGCCGACCAGACAGGGGGTGGCATTCTCGTGATCACCGAAGGTGTTTATGGAATGGCAGGTGATTGCGGAAATCTCAGGGGAATTCTTCAACTCAAGGAAAAGTACGGGTTCCGCCTTCTCATAGACGATGCACATGGATTTGGCACCATGGGAGAAACCGGGGCAGGCACAAGCCAGGACCAGGACGTCATGGACCAGGTGGACGTATATTTCGGAACTTTCGCCAAGGCAATGGCCGGTATTGGGGCTTTCGTCGCCTCGGAAAAAAGAATTGTAAAATCGCTGGCATTCAATATGCGCTCCCAGATTTATGCAAAATCCCTGCCCATGCCAATGGTAATCGGTTCCTTAAAAAGGCTGGAACTTATAAGGAATAAACCCGAACTGAAGGACAAACTCTGGACCATAGTTAGTGCCCTTCAGGCTGGTTTGAAATCCAATGGCTTTGACCTTGGGAAAACCCAATCGCCAGTCACACCGGTATATCTTAAGGGTGGCGTAGGCGAAGGCACACAGATCGTTGCTGACCTGAGGAAAAATTACGGCATATTCTGTTCGCTTGTTTCATACCCCGTAGTTCCGAAAGGGGTGCTCATGCTTCGCCTTATCCCTACCGCGGCGCATACACTCGCTGATGTTGAGTACACCATCAAAGCGTTCTCCGAAGTGAAAGAGAAGCTTGATGCAGGGAAATACAGTTCAGGAATCGTTCCACCCGTTGCCGATAAATACTAATCAGCCCATTATCATGCTAAAAAACAGGGTTTACCTGCTAATTTTCCTGAACTCCCTGTTTTATTTTCTTTGTGCCTACTTCATTCTTTTTTTCATTTCAAGGATAAGCGTTGCTGTTTCTGCTTCAGCATTCAGCATACCTGTAAGAATATATTACAATACGATTGATTACCTTATACGAAGTTCCGACTGGACTTCCGATGCCGTTAGCGTAATATTCGGCACCGGTCCCCTCCTTTGCCTGATACTTGGGCTGGTTTTTCTTATCGTTTACACCAAAGTAGAGAGCGAGACAGGGATCCTCAGGATACTGCTGGTATGGCTGATCATCATTTCGGTGGTAACATTCCTGGGCGAAATCATCATAGGGGCCCTGATGAACCAGGGGTTTGGTTATGTGATCATGTATTTGTTCATCATGGATACCGGGAGAGTTGTCGTAACCCTTTTAGGAGGCATATTGCTTTTCTTTGCGGGACTGGCTATGTCGAGAGTACTGCTGTATACTGCAAACACCTATTTGCCTGACCTCAAGGGTTTTGATAAAACTAAATTCATCATCTACCAGTACCTCTTTCCGTATATGGCAGGCATCCTCATTATACAGCTAGTCGAAATCCCGAAGATCAGTTGGTTTTACACTCTGATCCGCCTTTGCGGTATCATTTTCCTGGTCCCTGTTTTGACTCGCTCAGCAAGCCATCAGGATATCTGCTTTGAAGAGGAAATCCCCGAAGTGAGCATATCATGGAAAGCCGCAGCAGCGGCATTGGCTATGATCCTGATTTACCGTGTGGTCTTTGGGTTCGGTATAAAGTTCCTGCAGTGATCAGTGGCTTACAAGGATCTGTTTCCGGTAAATACCATTCCCGTTGGAGAGCACTACAAAATACATCCCGCTGGCGAAACCTGCAACATCCAGTACATGAATCAGCTTACCTGAATTAGTGATCTCCGATGAAAAGATGCTGACCCCCATAGTGTTCAACACATCGAGTTTCCATTTTTTCGAGTCGGTTTCGGGAAATACAATGTGGACGTCGGTTTTTGCCGGTGAAGGGTAAATGGTAAGTTCTCCCTGCTCGAGCCGGGCTGTGCCGTAATAGAGAGACTTCAGCTGAACGTTTAGATGGGTAGCGTTATAATGTGTTATGGCAACGTTATTTATCGTCTTTGAATAGTATCCCGGGGCCGAGAATGTGAGGCTCCAGGATCCCTCATCGATTACCCTGTCGTAGAATCCGCTGGGCATCCTGGAATAAACCTGTGAGCTGTCAATATCATGATTTGCAATATTTACGAATGCCTTAAGGGGAAGCCCGGTGGCAGTATCGGTAACTACCCCCTGAATACCATATAAAACCTGTTCAATGTAATTAAGATAGGAGTGATAATCATAATTCCAGAAACTTACCAGTTGGGAGGCCGGGGGCATTTTGTTGACCGACAGCTCGATGGTAACTTCCCGGCAATGCTGCCAGTAGTTCATATAATCCTGCCTCCCACCAATAGCCTGGTACCACGCATACCCATCGGAAATACCGTTATCCAGCATTGTAAAATACCCGGCAGGACCGTATTTGTGAATGGTATCTGCAAATTCACGGCCGACAAAGACCCACCAGGAATTATCGGCAGTGAGCTTTGGCTGGGTATCCCACGGGTAATTGAACACTTCAGCGCCTCCATGAAAATTAGCCGACATGGTCAATCCTTTTGAACTGGCAAAACCCATAAAGGCAACAGTTTCAAATTGCCATGGGTTTCCGTCGGGATGAAGTCCGTATACCGGATCAGGATAATTCCTGTTCAGGTCAACGCCGTTGGAATTATACCTTGTAGCCCCGTTAACCGTATTGTTGCCTCCGGCATAAGTACCGTCAGGATTAGCAAGCGGATTGATAAAAATCTGAATACTGTCGACAAGCTTAGACACAGCGGGATTCGTTCCGTAGCCGGTAAGAAGGTATTCGATAAGGTGGAGCATTCCTATATAACCGGTAAGCTCATCTCCATGCATCGAACTGGTATAGAAAAATTGTGGTTTTGGGCCGTCGGTATTAATGTCTTTGGAAATCTCAAGGACTAACAGCAGGCGGTTCTCAGCTGAGGTCCCGATGGTGTCAAGCTTGCATAACGAAGGATAGGTATTGGCAAAATAAACCATGGTATCGACATACTGCTGGTAGGTTGGATAAAAGTCCCAGGCAGCAGGGCCGGATGGATTACGGGTGCCGGCAGGCTTCATCAGTTCCGCATCGGTAAGCATGCTTCCCGGAGCTTTCAGAAATGTTACCTGGTAGCCCAGCTTGCTGAATTTTTCAAATTCAGATTTGTTGGCATATGCGAAAACCTCATCCGCAGTCACATTATCAATAGAGATAATCCTGGTCAGCTTATTCACTTCGGCCTTGTCGAAAATATGAAATTTGAAATAAATTTCCTTTTTTGAACCAAAGAGGCTGTTCAGCTGGTTATCGTTGGAGGTCTGCCCCCGAACCATCAGGGTTGCAATCAACACCAGAAGGGATAATGAGAAGATTTTTTTCACAGTTTTATGAGTTGTTGGATCAGTTTATAGGTTGTAGCATTCACAGGGACAAGAGGCAGCCTCAGGAAGTTGCCTGCAAGTTTCTTTATTTCAAGCGCGGCTTTGACACCGGCAGGGCTTCCATCGGCAAAAAGTGAATTCATGAAATCAAGGAGGCGGAAATGGATCTCCCTTGCTTTTACAAAATCTCCTTTCAAACCCGCCCTTACCAACTCTGAAAATTCAGAGGGGAAAACGTTGGCAACAACAGAGATCACACCATCGGCGCCCAGGGCAAGCAGTGAAAGGGTAAGAGCATCATCTCCCGACAGGACCAGGAAGTTATGAGGCCTGTTCTTCAGGACCTGGCTTATCTGGTCAATGCTACCCGACGCTTCCTTGATACCGATAATATTTTCACATTCATTTGCAAGCCTGATGGTTGTGGAGGCTGAAATATTGCTTGCGGTCCTGCCTGGCACCGTGTATACTATGAGCGGGACAGGGCTTTCTTCCGAAACGGCTTTAAAATGCCTGAAGATTCCTTCCTGCTGAGGTTTATTATAATAAGGACAAACCGAGAGGATGGCATCAACTCCCTTGAAGGAGGTTTCATGCAAAGCGGCAATGACCTCTGAAGTGCTGTTTCCTCCGATCCCGACAACAAGGGGAACACGGCCTTTATTTTTTTCAACAGAAAACTTTATCAATTCCTTTTTTTCCTCTTTGGAGACAGTGGGTGACTCTCCTGTGGTACCAAGCACGACGATGAATTCACAACCGCCTTCAATGATATGGTTCATCACCTTTTCATATGCAAGGAAATCGAGGGCTCCGGATTTTTTAAAAGGGCTTACAATGGCAACGCCTGTTCCTTTTAATTTACTGCGGATGTTTTTCATCGGTCTTGATAATAGTTAGGTAATGCTTTATCTGGTAAAGGTATTCATCGAAGGTAATGGCCGGTTTTGCATCTATCATAAAATCATAGTAGGATGTATTGTCTTCGGAGAACCTCCCTACCCTGCATACCGACCTGGATAAACCGGCGATATACTTTAAAGGGAATGTATCGGCGAGACTTAGGTCTATAAGCAGGTCGAATTCTTTTTCAATGAAATCCTTCACGGTGTTATGGATCGGCCTGTAAAACCAGGTCACGTCTTTACGCGAGAAAAAATCATAGGATAATTTAGGAAGAAACCTGTGAATCAGGCTTTTGCTTTTAACAAAGCCCAGGGCTTTAACTTCCTTATGTTCCTGCTGAAGCTGGGTGACGAATTCCGACACCTTGTCATAATCAGGAACATCAACGAGGGTGTACAGTATGCCGACCCTTTTGGCGGTCCCCAGGTTTACCATCCCGTGAACCTGGTTGGTTTTTAACCTTTCCTTTTTAAAATAATACTGGCCTATCTTTCTTCTTAATTTTTCAAACATATTTTCATCCTTCTGAAACTGGCAGGAATTCTGCAAAATTACAATAAAAGGATATAACGTCAAATCCCTTAAAAGATTATAAGAAGAATCAGTGGTTTTTGTAATTTTACAGCAGATGAATGATGATGTATGTCACAATATAGTATAAATATCTACACTCTTCTCTACGCACTCACGGTTGTTATCTCCCTGATGGCGGCGATTATAGCTCTCCAGCACCGAAAAACTTACGGTGCTCCCACCCTCGTTGCCCTGCTGCTTTTAACCGCCTGGTGGTGTTTTGGCGGTTTGTTCGAAACTTCGGCAATGACACCTCCGGCAAAGTTTTTTTGGTCCAAGTTCGAATACTTCGGAGGAGTTAATGCTCCCGTAGTATTCCTTTTACTTACCATTCAGTATACCCATCCGGCGATAAAACTTAAATTATCGTGGATCATTTCGCTTTTCATAGTGCCTGCATTCACTATACTGGCTGCTTTGAGCAACGATCTCCATCATTTCATCTGGACGGGTTTTACACCCGGGCCGTCCGGTTCAAACCAAATACTGTATCACCATGGGACCTGGTTCTGGATTGGGTTTATGGGGTACTCCTACCTGATGCTGCTGTCAAGCATAGGTATCCTTTTCAACTCCCTTCTGCAATACCGCCACACCCTCAGGTACCAGATGATTGCCCTGTTGATTGCCGCTTTGCTTCCATGGATTGGGAACATTTTTTATCTTCTGAATATCAATCCATTACCAGGACTTGACCTTACAAGGATCGCCTTTTCAGGCTCGGGACTAGTCCTGGTCTATGCCATGACCAAACTAAGGCTGCTTGACCTTTTGCCCAGGGCCAGGACTTTACTGCTCGAGACCATGGTTGACGGGATACTGGTGGTTGATGTCACAAAAAGGATTGTTGATATTAATCCTTCGGCAAGAACGTTTCTGGGCCTTGGGAAAGAAGAAGAAATAATCGGGAAAAAGATTGATGATTTCACTTCCGATCACTTAAGACTCATCAACATTGCCATTGACAGCAATGCCGAAGAAAAGGTTTATTCTTTTCCCCCGAGATTCATCGAAATCAACCTTACTTCATTGCATAATAAAAAAGGTGAGATAAGCGGGAAGTGCCTGTACATGCATGATATCACCGAACTCATGAGCAAGGAAAACGCATTGAGGCAAAGTGAAGAAAAATACAGGGCAATTGCCGAAAACGTTTCGGATGTGATCTGGATGATGGACACCAACATGAAATATACGTATGTGAGTCCGTCGATTATGAGCCAGAGAGGTTTTACGGTTGAGGAATTCATTAATCTGCACCTTGATGAAGTATATATTCCTGAATCACTGAAGCTGGTCCTTGAAAAGTTCAGGGAGTACAAACGGCTTTCAGACCAGTGCAAACTGCAGCCGGGGATATCGATGATACTTGAGCTTCATCACAAATGCCGTGACGGTTCCGTGAAAACCGGGGAGGTTCATGTTAACGTAATGCTGGACGAGAACAACAAGCTCATGGCTGTTCATGGTATAACCAGGGATATTACCGAAAGAAAGCGTGAAGAATCGGCTTTGAAGCAGCGGGACAAGCTTCTGCAATCGGTCACCAAAGCGGTGATCAGCCTGCTGCACAGATCGGACCTTGAAGTTGCGATCCAGGAGGCCTTGCAGATTCTGGGTGAAGCAATCAATGCCGACCGGGTTTATATTTTCGAAAACATACGGGATTCAAAGACCCTTGATACCGGGATGCGCCTCAGGCAGCAATGGACAAACAGCGGTTCATTCGGTTTGAGATCCTATGATGAAAAAGAATACCTTTCTTACCAGACTTCTTTTCCCCGATGGTTTGAGCGACTCTCTACAGGCAAGTCGGTAAACGGTTTTGTTAAAGATTTTCCCGACCTGGAAAGAATGGTGCTTGAACCTCAATCCATCAAGTCGCTTCTGGTTATTCCAATTTTCATTGAATCGAACTTCTGGGGGTTTATAGGTTTTGATGACTGTACAAAGGAAAGGACATGGACGGAGGCCGAAGAAAATGTTCTCACGACTGCTGCTATAAGTATCGGCATGGCTTATGTAAAAAAGCGTACCGAAATAGAACTGATCAAGGCAAAAGAACATGCAGAGGAGAGCGACAGGCTGAAGTCAGCATTTCTTGCAACTATGTCGCATGAATTAAGGACACCTCTGAATGCCATCATCGGTTTTTCGGGCATCATCGGACAGGGGATGGACTCTTCGGAACAGGAGGAATATATAAGGATCATTAACAGGAGCGGGAAGAACCTCCTGAATATCATTGAGGACCTGTTCAATATATCCATGATAGAGTCCGGTGACATCAGGGTTGAGATGGAGCATTTTTCGTTCGATAAGTTCCGCAACCAGCTCAATGAGATCCTTTATTCGGAGATCAAGAGCATGGATAAACCTAACCTGGCAATCCATTACAGCCCTGATCCCTCCAATCAGGATATTTATCTTTTCACAGACCAGAATAAACTTCTCCAGATATTCAGCAACATCCTTAAAAATGCCGTCAAATTCACGCAGAATGGATCAATCGAATACGGTTATTCTGTCGGCAACGGTAAGGAAATAACTTTTTTCATAAAAGATACAGGGATAGGAATTGCCCCCGAGCTGCAAAAAGTTATTTTCGAAAAATTCAGGCAGGCAGATGAAACTTTTACCCGCAAATTCGGCGGGACAGGGCTTGGTTTGTCGATCAGCAAACGTCTCACTGAGTTATTAAACGGGAATATCTGGGTGGAGTCGGAGCCCGGGCAAGGGTCAGTATTTCATTTCATGATCCCTTGCAGGGACCTTAGCTGGCATTCCAGCCGCGGAGGAGGCAATGAAAACCAGGTCCTGGGATTTCTTCATAATAAGACCATACTGCTGGTCGAAGATGAAGAATCGAACTTCCTTCTTATTAAAACAATCCTCAAACATTCCGACGCAACCTTATTGTGGGCGAAGAATGGCAAGGAAGGAATCGAAATGATAGACACACATGAAGATATCTCTCTTGTACTCATGGATATTAAAATGCCGGTCATGGATGGTTATGAGGCAACCAGGATGTCGAAAACCATCAGGCCTAAATTGCCTGTCATTGCCATGACCGCCCATGCTTTATACGGGGATGAAGAAAAGGCTTTCGAAAGCGGTTTTGATAATTACATCCCCAAACCTATAAACAAAAGCCTTTTGTTCACCATACTGGAACAATATCTTTCGTAAGGATTATGGGCAGGCTTCACCTTAATGTTGTAATTGATAATAAATCGGGCTTTTGTTTCGGCGTGGTGGGAGCTATCGAAAAAGCAGAGAAAGAACTTCATGCCAGCGGCGAATTATTTTGCCTGGGCGAAATCGTTCATAATGATGAGGAAGTAAAACGCCTGGAGATGGAGGGGATGGTGAATATTTCAAGGGAGGACCTTGGACATCTTTCTGATAAAACTATTCTTTTCAGGGCCCACGGGGAACCGCCCGAGAGTTACAATATCGCCATCAGGAACGGGAACAGGATCATCGATGCCTCCTGTCCTATCATTCTTAAGCTCCAGAAAAGATTCAGGGAATCCTATGAAAAAGGTGAAACCATATACCTTTACGGTAAGCCCAACCATCCAGAAGTAATTGGTCTGAACGGACAGATAGGGAATAAAGCAATTGTTTTCGGGCACGTTGAAGACCTGGATATGAAATCGATGCCTCGCAGGATAACCCTATACAGCCAGACCACCATGTCGATCGACAGTTTTTATGACATTGTGAAAAAACTTGAAAATGCAGGAATAAAGGTCATCGTAAAGGATACCATCTGCAGGCAGGTATCACACCGTGAACCAAGTCTCAGGCAATTCAGCCGGATGTTTAAAAAGATCATTTTTGTTGCCGGGAAGAGGTCATCCAACGGAAGTGTTCTTTTCAATGTTTGCCGGCAGGAAAACCTGCATACATACTTCGTAAGCTCTCCCGGTGAGATCTTTGAACATTGGTTCGACAAGGATGACACAGTGGGTATTTGCGGCGCCACATCTACTCCCATGTGGCTTATGAAAGAAGTTGAACTGAAACTTTTATCTCTCTGATTTTGAAAATCACATTTCTGGGTACAGGAACATCACAGGGCGTGCCGGTCATTGGTTGCCATTGCAGGGTATGCACTTCTAAAGACAAGCGTGACCGGCGGTTAAGGTCCTCAATCCTTGTTGAATGGGAACAGGGGAAGATCGTGGTAGATTGCGGCCCGGATTTCAGGCAGCAAATGCTGAAGCACAAAGTCAACAGCATTGATGCGATCCTTGTAACACATGCACATAAGGATCATATCGGCGGGCTGGACGATGTGAGAGCATACAATTATATACTGAAGCGGCCTGTGGATGTATATGCAGAACCCAAGGTTCAGGAGATCATCAAGGTGGAATATTCCTATGCTTTTGAGAAGGAACCTTATCCCGGTGTCCCTGAAATCGTGCTCCATAACCTCCTTAACCGGCCATTCACGGTCTGTGGCCTTAATGTGGTCCCCGTGAGGGCAACACATTTCAGTGACCGTAACTTCGTTTTCGGTTTCAGGTTCAATGATTTTACCTACATCACCGACGCCGTGAGGATCTCATCCGCAGAAAAAGAAAAAATAAAAGGTTCGAAGGTAATCGTACTTAATGCCCTGAGAAAGGAAAAGCACTATTCGCATTTTAACCTTGAAGAGGCCCTGGCCCTGATGGAAGAGTTCCAGCCTGAACAGGGTTACCTTACCCACATCAGCCACCAGATGGGCAGGTACAGTGAAGTTTCAAAGCTGCTACCATCCAATGTTGCGCTTGCCTGCGATGGCCTTACATTCGATGTCAACGGCTGATCCTGACCCTTTTCAGGCTTAACATGTTCATTGGATTGCTCCCAAGCCCGCTTACACCTTTCCTGACAAACCTCAGCACCTGGTCATAATATAAAACAACCACCGGGGATTCCTCCATCACGATCTTCTCCATTCGCCTGTAAATTGCATAGCGAACGGGATCATCTGCCTGGTGCATGGCAAGGTCATATAAATGGTCAAATTCCGGGTTGGAAAAATGCGTATAATTTGGCCCCCTGGGGCAGAAATTCTGGCTCAGGAACATCAGCAGGTAATTCTCGGCATCAGGGTAATCGGCAATCCACGAGGCCCTGAAGAAGGGAAGCCTTGATTCGGCTTTCATCTGCCTGATTGCTGCCGGCGTGCTTGTTTCTATTTTCATATCAATCCCCAGTTCGGTAAGCTGTTGCTGGATATTCTTACAGAAATCCAGGTAATCGGGCGTAGCTACCAGGGTCACCGGGGGCATGCCTTTACCACCGGGGAAACCGGCCTCGGAAAGCAGCTGCCTTGCCTTTTCCAGGTTGAAGGTATAACTCACCGCTGTGGAATCAAATGAAGGGAGGCCCTTAGGGATAATCCCGTAAATTCCGGGGAACCCGATATTATTCCTGAGGTAAGTGATCATCTTCTTCCGGTCAAAGGCCAGGTTTATGGCCTGTCTTACCCTTTTATCGTATAAGGGGTTTGCCTGGCCTCCTACAGTTTTCTGATCCATGAGAAAACCCAGGTATTCGGTGTTCAGGTAGGGCTGGGTCAGCATCTCAACTGTGGCATTGTACTTTGGTTTCAGCTTTCCCTGCTTTGTAAGAAGCTCATCCTTATATGAAGGGTCAAGCCCTGAAATAAAATCAAGCCGACCTTTAACGAACTCCAGGAACGACGACTGCCTGTCGGAGAGAAAGCTGATGCTCACGGCATCGAGGAAGGGCAACTTTTCGTTGTTTTCAGTTTCAAAATAGTCTGGATTCTTCACCAGAACGAGCTTAACTCCTTCCTTCCAGTATTTGAACATGAAGGGCCCGGTTCCCACAGGATGGCTGCGGAAATCATTTCCGTATTTAAGGATGGCTTCCCTCGGGACTACAGAGACATACGGCATGGCAAGCATCGACAAAAACGGGGGGAATGGCTTTTTAAGCCTGATGACCAGGGTTGAGTCATCCGTAGCAAAGAATGCAGGTGTTTTACTGTCCTGTGCCACATAATCAAATATCCAGGCCCCTGAGGAGGCTGTTGCAGGATCCATTATGCGTTTAAAACTGTAAATAAAATCTTCGGCATTGACGGTCCTTCCTTTCTTTGAAGGGAACACCCCATCGGCATGGAAACAAACATCATTCCTCAGGTGAAACCTGTATTCCATACCATCGGGGCTCACCTCCCAGCGTGCTGCGATACATGGTTTTACAAGCAGCCTTTCGTCCATCTGAACCAGGCCATTGAAGATCTGGTTTACAGGCCAGATAACCGATTGGTCCCTTGCATAAGCCGGGTCCAGCGAGGAAATATTAGCAGCTTCATTATACCTGAAAACATTCCTCCGGCCTTCATCCCATCCCGGACCCTGGCAGGAAATCGAAAAATATAATAAAAATAATACAGGATATCCAGACAACCTTCTCCAGCTTACTGCGCTCATATTTTGCAGATTCAAAACGTAAAAGTGATCCCGCAAATTTATTATAATTCCATGACCAGGGGCATGTGAGTAAAGGATATCCCGGATATTTTATATTTTTGCATGACTATCATTAACAATTCCACCTTGCATTTTTTTAAATTCTGCAGAAATGAAACAGTTTTCATTCACGTTGCTGCTCCTTGCGTTGTTCTCGGCCTCTGTATTTGCACAATTTAATCCGAGAACATCGGGGGCCTACAATTGCTTTAAAAGAAAATCAGGCATGACCCGCTTGCCCCTGAGCCCTGCCCAGATCAACACTATCGGCCCTCATGCCTATGATGTGCTGAAGTATACAATGAACCTGGATATCTACCATTGTTATGCGGCCCCGTATCCCCATGATTTTACAGCCAACATCAAAATAAGATTTAAAGCCGACAGCACCATCAGCAGCATCAAGCTGAATGCGTCCAATACATCATTGCAGATCGACTCCATAAAACTTAATGCGGGCTCATTTACGCATACCGGTGATATTCTTACGGTAAACCTTGACCAGACATACAGTCCGGGGCAGATTGCCGAGATCCAGATATATTACAAGCACAACAATGTGATTGACGGTGCTTTTTATGCTTCCGGGGGATTTGTTTTCACCGACTGCGAACCTGAAGGAGCAAGGAATTGGTTCCCCTGTTATGATTCCCCTTCAGATAAAGCATTGCTTGACCTCACGGTGAAAGTTCCTACCAACGTCAAACTCGGATCCAACGGGAAGCTGGCCGATTCAACTGTTAACTCGGATACCCTTCACTACCATTGGGTCAGCGACAATAATGTGGCCACCTACCTCATCGTAATGACGTCGAAAGTCAACTACAACCTGGATATAGTGTATTATCATAAAATAACAAACCCTTCCGACAGTATTCCCATGAGGTTTTACTATAATGCGGGGGAGAATCCACAGCCATATGAGAACATGATAGACTCAATGACAGGGTATTATGCAAGAAACTGGTGCGAACATCCCTTCGAAAAAAATGGATTTGCCACCCTGAATTCACAGTTTGCATGGGGCGGCATGGAAAACCAGACATTAACGAGCCTATGCCCGAATTGCTGGGTAACCGATTATGTTTCACATGAATTTGCGCACCAATGGTACGGCGACATGATCACCTGCGATACCTGGGCCGACATCTGGCTGAATGAGGGTTTTGCATCCTGGTCTGAGGCTTTCTGGAAAGAAAGTTCTTTTGGTTATGCCACTTATCTTCAGTCGATCACGAGTTTTGCAAGCGATTACCTCCAGGGGAATCCCGGTTGGCCTATTTCAGATTCAAGCTGGGCTACTGTCACCCCTTCAACCGGTGTACTGTTCGACTGGTCCATAACGTATTGCAAAGGAGCCTGCGCCCTTCATCAGCTGAGGTATGTACTTGGAGATTCCCTGTTTTTTAAGGTCCAGCAAACTTATTGCACCGATACAAACTACAAATATAAATCTGCAACGATCGGAAATTTCAACCAGGTTGTCAATTCTGTCACCGGGCAGGATTATACCTGGTTCTTCAATGAATGGATTTTTACCCCGAACCACCCTGTTTATGCCAACACATATATTTTTAATAATCTTGGAAGCGGGAACTGGCAGGTAAATTTCAGGGCCAGGCAGATACAAACCAATGCTCCCTTCTTTAAAATGCCATTAGTCCTTAAGATCCATTTCACCGACAATACCGATACTCTGGTCAGGGTCATGAATGACAGTAATAATCAGCTGTTCTCAATGCTGTTCAGCAAACAGCCCCAGGCATTTTATTTCGACCCGGATGGAGAGATCGTTTTGAAACAGGGCTCAACGGTCGTGGGTATTCCGGAAAATTCAGACAACCAGGGGGTTACCCTGGGACAGAACTCACCAAACCCTGTTAGCTCTAAAACAGTAATCCCCTTTGTTTTGCCTGCCAATTCATCAGTAATGATAAGCATTATGAATACCCTGGGTATGGTGGTCTGGCAAACAGAAGAATTAAAGTACCCTTCAGGCTCTTCATCGGTTGAAGCAGACCTGAGTTCCCTGCCTTCGGGTGTCTATGTGTATACGCTCAGAACGGGAGGCAGGAACTTCACCGGCAAACTGCTGGTCAACAGGTAATGAAAATCTGAGAATTCAGGGCGGGATCAGTAATTCAGATCCAGGGGAACTTTTACCAGGCTTTTCGTCATGGCCGCTTCATTGATCTCATTCATTTCTTCAATGTAATGGAAGTTAAGACCTTCAATGTAATCGGCTTTGATGTCTTCTATATCCCTGCGGTTCTCTTTTGAAAGGATAATATCACGGATCTTCGCACGCTTGGCAGCAAGGATCTTTTCTTTTATCCCACCCACGGGAAGCACTTTCCCCCTCAGTGTTATTTCACCTGTCATCGCTATCCTTTCCTTGATCTTACGTTGGGTGAAGGCCGAAGCCAGCGCTGTGAAAAGAGTGATCCCTGCCGAGGGACCATCCTTCGGGGTTGCCCCTTCGGGTACATGGATATGAACGTTCCACTTTGCAAATATATCAGGGGAAATATTAAATTCGGAGGAATGGGCTTTGAGATAAGCCAGTGCAATGCTTGCCGATTCTTTCATCACATCCCCGAGGTTCCCTGTCAGTGTGAGGTCCCCTTTGCCGCGACTCAGGCTCACTTCGACAAATAAAATCTCGCCACCGGCCGAGGTCCATGCAAGTCCGGTAACAACACCCGCAATTTCATTCGAGATATATTTCTCGGCCTGGAATACCGGTACTCCCAGGATCTTCTTCAGTTCTTCGGGAGCGATCTTTTTATCGAATGCCTCGTCTGAAACAATTGCTTTGGCTTTGTTCCTTATGATCTTTGCAATATTCTTCTCCAGGGTCCTTACTCCAGATTCACGTGTATATTCTTCGATGATCTTTTGAAGGACAGGGCGGCCGAAAGCCAGTTGGGTCTTCTTCATTCCATACTCCCTGAGCTGCTTTGGTATAAGATGCCTTACAGCTATCTCAATCTTTTCCTCAAGCAGGTAACCCGGGAGTTCTATCACTTCCATCCTGTCGCGCAAGGCCGGATGCACGGTTGCCAGGGTATTCGCGGTTGCCACGAACATAATCCTGCTCAGGTCATACTCAACCTCCAGGAAATTATCGTAGAAGGTACTGTTCTGTTCAGGGTCAAGAACCTCGAGCAGGGCAGCCTGAGGGTCCCCGCTGAAGTTCATCCCTGCCACTTTGTCAATCTCGTCAAGAACAAAAACAGGATTTGAAGATTTCACTTTTTTAATGCTCTGGATTATCCTGCCCGGCATGGCGCCAATATAGGTTTTCCTGTGGCCCCTAAGTTCCGATTCATCCCTGAGTCCGCCAAGCGACATCCTGATATATTTTCTTCCCAGCGCCCTTGCTATGGACCTTCCAAGGGACGTCTTGCCAACGCCCGGAGGACCTACAAGACAAAGGATGGGAGATTTGAGGTCCTTTTTCAGTTTGATAACGGCAAGAAATTCAATTATCCTTTCCTTCACTTTTTCAAGGCCGAAATGATCCTCATCAAGCACCTGCATGGCATGATGAAGGTCGAGGTTGTCATCGGTAAACTCATTCCAGGGAAGCTGCACCAGGGTCTCCAGGTAGTTCACCTGAATGGAATATTCAGCCGATGCGGAATGCATCCTCTGGAGCTTATTGATCTCCTTTTCAAACACCTCCGCAATTTCCTTTGACCATTTTTTATCCCTGGATTGTTCCCTTAATGTATTTACTTCCTGGGCATTCGGACTTCCACCGAGTTCCTCCTGTATGGTCTTCAGCTGCATGTTCAGGAGGTAATCCCGTTGCTGTTTATCAAGATCGGTCTTTACTTTATTCTGTATTTGCTGTTTTAATTCGGTGACCTGTAATTCTTTTGTAAGGAAACCTAAAACAAGGTTAGCCCTTTCATACAGATCAACCGTTTCAAGCAATTTCTGCTTCTCTGAAACATCCACGTTGAGGTTTGATGAAATAAAATGCACGAGAAATGAGGAACTTTCGATGTTCTTTATTGCAAAAGCCGCTTCTGACGGGATATTTGGGGATTTGCTGACAATCTGTGTTGCAAGGTCCTTGATCGATGACATGAGCGCCTGGAATTCCTTGTCGTCCTTGTTCATCTTCTGGGGGATATCAAAATGTTCCACTGTAGCCTTGATATAGGGCTCAGTCTGAAGCAATTCCTTCATCCGGAACCTTCTTTTTCCCTGTATGATTGCAGTAGTGCTTCCGTCGGGCATCTGAAGAAGCTTAATGATATAGGCTACCGTGCCGACCGTGTTCAGGTCAGTGAATTCAGGGTCCTCGATACTTGCATCCTTTTGTCCGATAACACCTATGATCCTGCCCGATTTATAATATTCACGTATAAGGCGGATCGATTTGTCCCTTCCCACCGTGATGGGAATGACCACCCCGGGAAAAAGGACCGTATTCCGAAGGGGAAGGATGGGCAGTTCCTCCGGGACATCCTCATTATTCATCAGTTCCTCATCCTCAGAAGAAAGCAAAGGAATGAATTCGGTTTCTGCATCAAGCATATCCGACATATTAAGAAAAATATTTTCAGGTGTTCTTTCCATAATAAAAAAGTAATTCCCGGTACGATTAACCGGGCAATAGGCATTGTCAAATTACGTGCCAGAAATCAGGAAATTACAGGTATTTGTTTTTTAGAGTGAGATTGTAAACACTGGCAAGCAGGTCTTTTTCAATCTCATCAAAGGTTTTATGCCGACGGGCATAAACCAGCTCGGCTACTTCAATGGCTTTTTTAAGGTCGTAGTTTGTATGGCCCGACGTACCTCCCCATGTGAATGAAGGGATGAAATTTCTCTGGAAACCGGGGCCAAAAACATTTGCATTCACTCCAACCACGGTGCCTGTATTGAACATGGTGTTGATGCCGCATTTGGAATGGTCGCCCATGATAAGCCCGCAAAATTGCTGGCTGGTGCTTACAAAGGTCTGCTTACCGTAGCTCCATATCCTTACAATATCGTAAGTGTTTTTAAGGTTGGATGTATTTGTATCAGCCCCGAGGTTGCACCATTCGGCTATCACCGAATGACCCAGAAAACCGTCATGAGCTTTGTTCGAATAACCGAATAATACCGAATTATTGATCTCCCCTCCTACCCTGGAATACGGCCCGACGGTAGTTGGCCCGTAGATCTTCGCCGACATTTTAACCTGGGCCCCTTCACAGAGGGCAAACGGGCCGCGGATTATGGCACCTTCCATAACCTCGGCATTCCTGCCGATATATATGGGGCCGGCATTCGTATTAAATACTGCACATTCCGCCTTAGCGCCTTTTTCAACAAAAACATTCCCCTCGCCGATCACTCTATTGGTGGAACTTAGTTTCTGAGACTTCCGGCCATTGGTCAGGAGCTCAAAATCTTCAAGGATCGCGACACCGTTCTTTGAAAACACATCCCAGGTATGCCCTATCCTCAGCGGCTGGTTCATAATGCTGATCTCTTCAATGCCCTCGGCCGAAGCATCCCCCAATTTATCAAGGTCCTCGGCCATCACATGCAAAGCAATGATAGTATCCTGGTAAACAACGGTCTGGTATGGCTTAAGGTTAAGAATGGCTTCAACAATCTCCTTTGTAGGACAAACTGATGCATTGATGAGGATGTTCTCATTCTCCCTGATGATCCCGAATTTTTTCGAAAGATATGCCTCGGTAAGTGTGGAAGTCTTTGCATCCAGATGCATCTCCCATTTTTCCCTGATAGTAAGAATGCCTACGCGTATATCGGCAATAGGCCTCATAAATGTCAACGGGAGAAGGTTAGTCCTTACAATACTGTCGTCGAAGAGGATGTAATTCATACTTTGCAGATAAAGATTATTCAACCGGAAATTCCCTTTGCAAAACTACGGAACTTAAGGGATAAAAAAAAGCCCTTGTCATGATAAACAAGGGCTCAATATGACCTACAGGAATTATTTTTCATTCTTTAAATCCAGGTGTTTCTTATAGCGGTTCTTGAATTTATCAACACGGCCGGCTGTATCAACAAGTTTCATTTTCCCGGTATAAAAAGGATGGGATGTATAAGAAATTTCAAGCTTTACTAAAGGGTACTCCAGCCCGTCTTCCCATAAAACGGTTTCTTTGGTTTTAACAGCCGATTTTGACATAAACGAATAATCATTCGACATATCTTTGAAAACCACCAGCCTGTAATCCTTTGGATGAATATCTTTTTTCATTTTAATCTTAATTTGCAAATGAGGGTGCAAAAGTAAGGACTTTTCTTTGAATAACAAATATTTTTCCTTAAATTTCTTCGAGAAGGAAGCGAAGCGTGTCAATGCCGTCGGCATAATCCCATAAACCGGGTTTCTGGGCTGCTCCCGGAGGCAAACAGTTCAGCCCGGGACATGAAACTGAAACCACGCATTGTATCTGTTCCGCCTGTGTGAGCAGGTGTTCCGAAAGTATTCCGGGCTCAGTATACCGTTCAAAATTCAGAACCGAAACAGGCGAAGCCAGACGGCCATCCCCTGTAAGCAGGATATTCCCGAAATCATGGAATTCCTTACGGTTGACGATGAGAATGCTTTTCTGGTATTCGTAATTGTTAAAAAACTTATTATGGCGGATGACAGAGCTCCAGGGCTCAAAGAATGGCTGCAACTGCAAGATGTCATAAGAGGCCGGGATGTATATTTTGGAAACACTCCTGCACCCCAGACCGAAGTACAGCATTACATCCGACACCAGGCCTTTATTCTCATCATCCGTTTCATGACCGTTAAGGACGGCGATGCTGTTCCTGTTTTTCCTTATGATATGCGGATATCGCGAGAAATAGTAATCAAAATACCTGTAAGTGTTCCCGCTTCCGGTAGCAATGATCGCATCAATAGTCCTGAAAGGCTCGTCGGTGAACAGTATGCGTTGTTTCCATTCGGGGTTTAAATTCTCCATAATCCCTGCTATGGCCGGTATTAAAACGGCATCCTGACCCGAAAGCTTACCGCAGAATGTATGGCCGCTGACCAGGACCGTAAGAAAATCATGAAAGCCTGCCAGAGGGATATTGCCTGCAGTCACAACACCGATCGTCTTCCCGGCAGTTTCTTTAACGTCAAGGAAACTCATATAGGGATCAAGCCAGCGTTCTATCTTACCTGCGCTCATCGATTCCCCCAGGGCATTCAGGGCATAACGGATGCTGCTTTGGGTGAACCAGCGGTTCCTTGCCTCTGCCAGCAAGGCAGGTTCAGTCAGGGGATGATGGGCTCCTTCAGCCTCAGTTCCGGGAAAGCCGGCCAAGATGCGGCCTACTTCAATAAATGTTTGGATTCGGTCTCTTATGTCCATATCTTCGTGCTGCAAAATTACAAATTAGATGAGAACCCGGGCTATTTACTCATTATTGATACTGTTTGCCTTGCTGGCCCGGCATAACGTGCAATCCCAGGGTTCGCTGAACCTGTTAAGGGCTGAAAAGGAACTGAAGGAGGATTTTAAGGCGATAAACCTGGGGCAGACCGATAGTGCCAGGCTTGTCATCAGCCTGGTTTTCAGGGAAGAACTGAGGCTTGCATTGAATATCAGGGGCTCCGACACCTACGGTTGGGATTCCCTGAAATATATCGCAAAGGTTGAGTCCCCCGACGGCTTGTTCCGCCTGTACAACTGGAACATCCCCCTCACAGGAGGAGGCAACAGGTATTTCTGCCTGATACAGTTCAAGGGAGCTCTTAAAAAGATCCCTCCCGTCGCATTGTCCGACCGCTCTTCTTCCATTACAGAACCCGGGCAGTTCAGGGGCGATTCCCTTCGCTGGTTTGGTGCCTTATATTATAAGGTCATACCTTTCGAGCTGAAAGATGCAAAAACTTCATATATCCTCCTTGGATGGCTTGGCATCAGCAACGAAGTCAGTGGCAAGATCATGGAAGTGCTCACACTTGACAGTAAGGGAACTCCTGCATTCGGGGAAACGGTATTTCCTGATTACGGCGACGGACATTCAACACGCATCATCTTCCGTTTCTCATCGTCTTCGGCTATGAGCCTTCGCTACCTGCTGCAGCCGCTTCCAGGAAAACCTTTGTGGAACAGCAGGAAAAAAATTTATGAATCGGATAATCATCCACGCTGGATGCTTGTTTTTGACCACCTGGTCCCAATGGACCCCCAGCTTGAAGGGCAGTTTAAATTTTATGTTCCCGCTTCAGAAACTGCCGAAGGATTTGTTTATGAAAATTACAAATGGAAATACATTAAAGAATTTGACGCAAGAAACCCTTAAATCAAATAAAACCTTTATCTGCATTGCTTTTCTTTAAAAAAAATCTTATTTTTGATTTTTCGGTTGAAATTCGCTTATTTTGCTTCATTATTCAGTCTATGCCAGATTTCTCATCAAAACATTTATATAACATCTAAAATCTCATTTTATGAAACACAATTTTAATGCTGGACCCTCGGTGTTACCCCGGATTGCTATTGAAAACTCGGCTAAAGCTATTCTCGACTTGAACGGAATTGGTTTATCTCTGCTTGAGATCTCGCACAGGAGCAAAAATTTTCAGGCTATACTTGATGAAGCTACGGCTTTATTCAACGAACTTCTTAATATTCCCGCCGGTTACAAGATCCTTTTCCTCGGTGGAGGCGCAAGCCTGCAGTTTGACATGGTTCCTTTCAACCTTCTGAACAAGAAAGCCGCCTACCTGGAAACTGGTGTTTGGGCGCAGAAAGCTATCAAGGAAGCCAAATTCTTCGGTGAGGTTAATGTTGTAGCCTCCTCATCCGATAAAAATTTCAACTACATACCTAAAGGGTATACCATCCCTGCAGATGTGGATTATTTCCATATCACAACAAACAATACGATTTACGGTTCAGAGATCCGTTACGATATTGACAGCCCTGTGCCCCTGGTAGCCGACATGTCATCTGATATTCTCAGCCGCCCTGTGGATGTTTCCAAATATATCCTTATATATGGAGGCGCACAGAAAAACCTGGGACCTGCAGGTGTGACCTTTGTTATCATCAAAGAAGATATTTTGGGAAAAGTTGAAAGGAAGATCCCTACCCTGCTCAATTATGCAACGCATCTTAAGGAGCCTTCATTATATAACACCCCTCCTGTGTTTGCAATTTACACCTGCCTCGAAACTCTGAAATGGATCAAAAGCCTTGGAGGCGTAAAAGCTGTTGAGGAAATGAATATCAGGAAAGCCAAACTTCTTTACGACACCATCGACAGCAGCAAAATATTCACAGGTACCGTTGCTCACGACAGCCGTTCACTGATGAACATCTGCTTTGTGATGAAAGAGCAGTATAAGGATAAGGAAGATGCATTCATGGAAGTTGCCAAGAAAAAAGGTATGATTGGCATTAAGGGCCATCGTTCGGTAGGCGGTTTCAGAGCATCTTGTTACAATGCCCTGCCTTATGAAAGCGTTCAGGCTCTTGTTGACTGCATGAATGAATTTGAGAAAGAAAATGTATAAATGAAAACCCGGGAGGTGTTCAAAGCACCTCCCATTATTTCTAAAATATGACAAAAGTACTTGTTGCAACAGATAAGGCATTTGCTCCCGTTGCTGTTAAAGGTATCAGGCAGGTTGTAGAACAGGCCGGATTCGAACTCGTTCTCCTTGAAAATTATACCAACCCGGATGATTTTAAAAAGGCTATTGCCGATGCAGATGCAGTGATCGTGCGCTCCGACAAAACAGATAAGGCCGTGATCGACTCGGGACAAAATCTGAAGATCGTGGTACGGGCCGGTGCAGGATACGATAATGTTGATCTGCCTGCAGCCACCGCCAAAGGCGTGGTGGTAATGAACACCCCGGGTCAGAATTCCAATGCTGTGGCCGAACTTGCCCTTGGGCTCATGGTATATTACGTAAGGAATTTCTTCAATGGAAAATCAGGATGGGAACTGAAAGACAAGAAACTAGGTATCCATGCCTACGGTGCTGTCGGTAAAAATGTTGCCCGCATTGCCAAAGGTTTTGGAATGGATGTCTATGCTTTCGATCCGTTCATCCCGAAAGAAGCAATTGAAAAGGATGGTGTAAAATGGCTGGGTTCTGTTGAAGAACTATACAGCAAATGCAACTTCATCTCCCTGCACATCCCTGCAAACAGCCAGACCAGGCAGTCGGTGAACTCAGCCCTGCTTTCGCGGATGCCTTCACCTGCAGTACTTGTTAATACGGCCAGGGCTGAAGTCATCAACGAAGCTGATTTGCTGAAGATGTTCCAGGAAAGAAAGGATTTTGCCTACCTTTCAGATGTTGAGCCTTCGAACAAAGCAGAAATTGAAGCAGGATTCAAGGCAAAGTATTTCTGCACCCCCAAGAAAATGGGAGCCCAGACCGAAGAAGCCAACGTTAATGCCGGGATTGCCGCTGCAAAGCAAATCGTGAATTTCATTAACAACGGAGATAAAACATTCCAGGTAAACAAATAAGGCTTGGCAATCTGCCGGGAAATTAAAACCCAGCCATGATATTCTCACAACTCATCTAGTAATTAACAAATTGCCTTAAACAATGGAAAACGGACAAGAAAAACCCACTACTTTTTTCAGATTCGAAGATCTGAGAATCTACCATAAATCCTTGGAGTATATTAGTTGGGGATACGACATGGCAAAAAATGCAGGTAATGACCCGTATACAAAAACGTTCTTTGACCGTTTTCTTACCTCGGCCCAGGCTATTTCACTAAATATTGCAGAAGGGTCCTCCAGAAATAAAAGCCAGTTTGTATATTACCTTAAAATGGCAAAAAGTTCTGTGAGGGAATGTGTTGTGCTGACCACTCTGGCGATGAACAGGAATATGATCAGCCAGAAGCATTACGACGAGTCGAAGAACCAGCTTATGGAAATGACTAAAATGATTGGCGCCCTTATCGGATCACTTCAACGCAGTGTTAAAGTAGGTGATCATGGGAACGATGAAGATGAAACCGATTAACACATATCAATAGCCGGTTCTTTAAACCGGCTTATTGATTTACTTAGCTTTCCGCCTTTCGCGGAGAAATCAAACCTGGATTTTATTAATCTTATTTTAAAATGGCAATACTAAAAGCTTTTAAGGGCCTCAGGCCCCCACAGGAAATAGCTAAAGAGTTAGCGTCAAGGCCTTATGATGTGCTTAACTCAGATGAAGCAAGGGAGGAAGCAAAAGGGAACCCCTATTCACTTCTCCATATTATCAAACCCGAGATCGACCTCCCGGCCGATATGGACGTTCACGCCCGGGAAGTATATGACAAAGCAAAGGAGAACTTTGAATTGTTCAGGAACAAGGGCTGGCTTAAACCCGACAGCAAGGACAATCTCTATATCTATGCCCAAACGATGAACGGCAAAAGGCAATACGGGCTGGTGGGCTGTGCAGCCGTTACGGATTACATGAACGGCATCATTAAAAAGCATGAACTGACCAGGAAAGATAAGGAAGAAGACAGGATGAAACATGTAAGGATAACCAATGCCAACATGGAACCGGTTTTCTTTACATATCCCGCCGTTAAGGAGATAGATGAAATAGTTTCAAAATTTGTCGGCAGCAACCCTCCGGTATATGATTTCACTTCTGTTGACGGCATCGGGCATCATTTCTGGGTCATCGAAGATGATTCCGTTATATCAAACCTTACCGGCTTGTTTGCAAAAGTCCCTGCAACGTATGTTGCCGACGGGCATCACAGGACTGCTGCTGCAGCCCTTGTCGGGAACGAAAAGAAGAATAAAAATCCAAACCATAGGGGAACAGAAGAGTATAACTTTTTCCTTGCCGTTCATTTTCCCGACAACCAGCTTTCAATCATAGATTACAACCGGGTAGTTAAGGATCTTAACGGCTTGTCAAAAGAACAGTTATTTGAAAAACTGTCAAAGGTCTTTACCATTGAAGAAAAAGGGAGCTCGATATACAAGCCAGTGAAGCTGCACAATTTCAGTATGTATATCGGCGGACTCTGGTATTCAATGACTGCTAAACCGGGCACTTACAATGATTCCGATCCCATCGGGGTGCTTGACGTGACTATTTTATCCAAACTTATCCTCGACGAAGTCCTTGACATCAAGGATCTCAGGACCTCAAACCGTATAGATTTTGTGGGAGGCATCAGGGGCCTTGGGGAATTAAAGAAACGGGTTGACAGCGGAGAAATGAAAGCCGCATTTGCCTTATACCCTGTTTCAATGCAACAGCTCATCGCCATTGCCGATTCAGGAAATATTATGCCACCCAAAACAACATGGTTTGAACCCAAACTCAGGTCGGGCCTGGTTGTTCATTTGCTTGATTAAAACTTTCAGTGATTTCTTACAGAGGCTGCTCCCGTTCCCGGGGAGGCCTCTTATTTTGAATGCCGCTCAGTCTTTCAGGTAATTACCAAAAACCGTTTGAAGGTAGGCTTTTGCCTCATTAATATATTTAAGGCTGTCGGAAGCCGGCTTAAACATGCTCCATTTATAGCTGATGAACGGATGTGACTCAAATGTGTAATAATTCTCGCCGTGCAGCCAGCCCGCACCATCCTCGGTGGTATAATACGCAAAACTGCCCGAATAAGGGTTGAAAAGGTTTTTACTGTACCTGAAGGATTCATGAGGCCTTCCCATCTGCGCCAATATAGTAGCAGCTAAATCATGCTGGTTGCCGAGCTTCTTCCAGGATGTTCCCCTGAACTCAGGTTTAATGACATCCCCATAAAACAGAAGAGGAATTTTATGATACTCCCTGGATCCGGGGTTCCAGTTCCTGTATGAGTTATGGCTGTGATCGGCGACTATTATAAATAAGGTATTGGAGTACCAGGGTTTAAGCCGGGCTTTTTTGAAGAATTCACCAAGGCAGTGGTCGGTGTAATAGGCAGCATTGATGTATTCATGCTCATTACCGCCCCAGCTCAGGGGTTTCCCATAGGGCTGGTCCCAGGGTGAATGGGTTGAAACTGTGAACAGGGACGCAAAGAAAGGAGTTTTGAATTTATCCAGATCATTGACCAGGTATCCCAATGAAAATTCGTCGTGTATCCCGAGTTTACCCCTTGGAATTGAAGCAGGGAAATTTTCCCCCTCCATGATCTGGTCGAAGCTGTTGAAAATAATATAGCTCTTGATGTTGCCATAGATCAGCTGGCCGCCGAAATAAAAGGCAGTGCTGTAATTCATTTTTTTCATTTCACCCACCAGGCTGGGAAGCTTCACAAACTTGTCGGGCTGAACGGTTATTGACGAGATAGGGTGAGCAGGGAATCCGCCGAAGATACAGGCCATCCCCTGTTCCGACCTGGAACCGGATGCATATATCGAGTCGAACAATATCCCTTCCTTGGTGAGTTTGCTGAATTGAGGGGTTATACCCGGCGTACCGCCCAGTTCACTAAAAAGATCGGCCGACCAGCTTTCCATGATCAGGATGACAATATTAGGCCTGTCGGTTGTAAGCACCTGTATCGTCGTATCCTTTTTAACAGTATACAGGTCTTTCATGATCCCTGCCGCCCTGCTGTCGTCCATAAATTTAAAAGGGTTCTCCCTCATATTCCCCAGGTTCTCGAATATGCTTATATAAAGATTAAACGCATTGTTTACCGCGGCAAGGTTCAGGATATTGTGGCTGGAAAAATACGACTGGCTCTGGTTGATGGGGATCTCCTGTACCCCTCCCCTTAAACCGATGAACATCAGCGGGGGCAATACAACAGCATAAACAAGAGAGTGCCAAAAAGGGACCTTTTCCCTGCTGAAATCACGGTAAAACCAGCGCAGATAAGCAAACAAACCGAAAACAAACATGGCAATGAATAAAACAAGAAGGAGAAAGAAAATCCGGGTTTCGGCCGAATTGTATATTTCGGAAGGATTTGACAGGTATTTCACAACCTTGTATGTAAGCTTTGTTTTCCATTCGGCATAGATCCCCATTTCTGCTGCAGCGCTCAGGGAATAGACGAAAATCATAAACCCTGTATAGATCTTATTCAGAATGTTCAGCCATTTCGGACTCCAGAACGACTGCAGGAGAAGCAGGACAAATGGAAATATCATGAAATAGCAGGCAGTTGCAAGATCAAGTTTGAATGCATGGTAAAAAACACCCAGTACTTCCGTAAACCTTATTCCTTCAATGGCAATTATACCGGAGTAATAAACTAGGAAAACCAGCCTGGTGAAATTGAAAAGTAAAATCCAGAAAACAAGCTGGCGTATAAACAAAGAAAAAAGCTTTTTCATCAGAGCAAAGGTAAGTGAATGAGATAAACGCACAAATCATTACTTTTGTTTCATTCTCCTGCATTATGAATATCGCCGAAAATCTCCGATTGCTAAATCATTCCATCCCTGTGAATGTACAGCTTATCGTCGTCTCAAAAACTCAGAGCATTGAAACTTTGACTAAAGTATATGAGGCCGGCCACAAGGTCTTTGCCGAGAACAAGGTACAGGAGCTTTTAACCAAAGCTGCGGCCCTTCCCTCCGATATACAGTGGCATTTTATCGGCCACTTGCAAACCAATAAAGTCAGGTTAATCGTCCCCTTCATCCACATGATCCAAAGCATCGACAGTATGAAACTTCTTAAAGAGGTTGAGAAAGAAGCAGGAAAAATCGGGCATATTATACCCTGCCTGCTTCAGATGCATATTGCCAGCGAGGAAACCAAATTCGGGCTAGATCACGGGGAACTTATTGAAATACTGGATTCCCCCGGGTTCAGGGATATGAAGCATATCAGGATTGACGGGCTCATGGGAATGGCAACATTCACAAACAATGTTGCTGTGGTAAAGCAGGAATTCAGGACTCTTAAGGAAACCTTTGATGAAATAAAAGCAAACTTCTTCAGCCAATGCAGCGATTTTTCCCAGCTTTCAATGGGGATGTCGGGCGACTATAAACTTGCGATTGAACAGGGAAGTACCATGGTCAGGATTGGTACAGCCATTTTCGGCGAGAGGATCAAATCATTAAATTCTTTATCATGAAATTACATATCTTTTACCTGACATTCATCTGCATTTTCCTGAATGCCGGAACCGAAGCCCAGACGATGATCCCTAAAAAGGCATACTGGAGGCTCACCGGGAAAATAAACCAGGATATTTTGGTAAATATCAACCTCATTAAAATTAATGACAGCCTGTATGCCGACTGTTCCTTTTCAGCTGCAGGCAGGCAGTTTGTTTTTGAATCGCTTGAATGCGGCAAACCGTATAATTTCTGCGGGAAAATGGATGCAAAGGGAAATTTCCGGATCACTCCTTTTGGAAATGAATTTCCGTTATTGAGTGGACAGTATTACAAGACCGGCAGCTTCCTTGGAGAGTGCCATGAAGGCAGTGATAAAAAAATCCTGCGTTTTGAACTTGTTGAAACATACAAAGCGGGGAGCGTGCAATTTAACGTGTATTCTCTGCAGCAGAGTGTAAACCTGGTTAAAAAACCTAAAAGCCCCTCGGGAACCCTTCATATGGCAATGCTTTCACCATTGGAATCAGGTAATCCGGTAATCTCCGATACCCTGAGGAAAGTGATGCTGAAATCCTTTAATAATTCGGTTTACAGGGGGACTAACGCCGACAGCGTCCTGGCTGGGAATTTCAGGATATTCAGTCGTGATTACCTGTCGGGCAACGAGGATCTCTATAAAAAAATGGCGGATGCCGGGACCCTTAGCTGGGAACTCCTGAGGTTTGTCCATATTGTTTGTAACGAAAATTATATCCTGAGCACCTACGTCCTCAATTATGCATTTACCGGCGGGGCTCACGGACTTGAAACCCTTGAATACACAACGGTCGACCTCAAAACCGGCAAAATCCTGAACCTTGCAAACATCATGGATGAAGGCAGGAAACAGGACCTTTCCAGGCTTCTGACCTCCAAATTAAAGAAGATGAATAAAATTCCCGACTCCCGGAAACTCAGCGAAAACGGGTACTTTGTTGACGAAATACAGCCTACCGAAAATTTTTACCTCATGCCTGACGGAATTGGATTTCTATATAACCATTACGATATTGCTCCGTATTCTTACGGGGCTACTGATATTTTTCTTTCTGCGGATGAGGTAAGGGATATTATCAAACCTTTCAGGAATGGCTTCTGATTTCTGCGGATGAGGTAAGGGATAGTATCAAACCTTTCAGAAATGGCTTCTTAATTCTGCACGGATGAACCGGTCTCTTCCCCCGAAATCCTTTCGCACAACCACATTCGAAAACCCGCACGAAATCAGCAGCTCCTTAATTTCATTTCCGAATGCCTCGTTGATTTCAAAATATAACAGCCCCCCTTCGGCCAGGCGTGTTTTCGAGTACACCGAAATTTCCCTGTAAAAAATCAAGGGGTCCTCATCCGGGACAAAGAGAGCCGTATTGGGCTCATAAGCCTTGACGTTAATCCTCATAGCCTCTTTTTCCCTGAGGGTGACATATGGAGGGTTGCTCACGACCAGGTTGAATCTATGATTCGAAGGCTGCCCAGATGTATTGAGGATGTCGGTGTTGTAAAAATCAATATTGGTGCCGTTGTCGGCTGCATTGGCCCTTGCAGTTGAAAGGGCATCTTCTGAGATATCCGTTGCATGCATGCTGATACCTGGAAATTGTTTTTTCAGGTATATGGCAATACATCCCGATCCCGTGCATACATCAATGGCCGAGAAGTCATCCATCTCAAGGGTCTTCAGCTCAAGAGCGATCAAAAAAGCCAGTTCGGCAGTCTCCTGTCTCGGGATCAGGACCGAGGGATTGACAGAAATTGAAAGCCCGTTGAAATCGGCTTTACCGGTAATATATTGCACCGGGCAGCCATCTGCCAGGCGAAGCAGTGCATCAGAGAACATCCTGGCCTTTAATGGTTCTATTACGGCTCCTGCTTCCAGGTGCAGCTTCGTCCTTGGCCAGCCAAGGAAATCCTCAAACAGTATATATGCGATACTGTTGATCTCCTCCTTATCATACAATCCCTTCAGCCTGGCAAGGAAGGATTGCCTGATTTCCATGACTGTGGTGTTCCCTAGATTCATGCCCCGAAATTAATATAAAAATTGAGCTTGGGCTGCTAATGTTCTTCCATAAAATCTTACTTTAGCGGTATGAGTGAATCTCCCGACACTTATTATACCGTTGCAGGCAGCGGGGAATCTGTTTACCGCGAAAAAGCAAGTAAATTCATTGGACTTGCTTTTCCTGTTGGTTCGGAGGCAGAAGCAAAGGAAATGCTCCAGACCGTCCGTAAAAGGTACTTCGATGCAAACCATCATTGTTTCGCATATTGCCTGGGCCAGGGCATGGAAGTATACCGCTTCAACGACGACGGCGAGCCCTCGGGATCGGCAGGACGGCCAATTTACGGTCAACTGGTATCGAGAGGGATCTCAGATACCCTGGTCGTAGTGGCCAGGTATTTCGGAGGGACGAAGCTCGGGATACCCGGCCTGATCCATGCTTACAGGCAGGCAGCATCGGATGCACTTGAAAATGCAGGGAAAACCGAGAAGGTAATCACTCTGAAAATCATGGTTACTTTTCCTTACGCGAACATGAACCATGTGATGAAAATCCAAAAGGAAGAAGAGCTTGAAATTCTTGAACAGAGCTTTGATAACGAATGCAGGATAAGCCTCGGTGTGAGAAGGAGCAGGATGGAAATCGTACAGAAGAAACTTATGCAATATAAGAACATATATATATTGTTGTATAATTCTGATAAGTGAAGAAATTATGTTTATAATCAGTCTGTTTTATAATTAACAAAACCATTGATTTTGCTAAGTATTTGGAAGAGAATGACAATGAAATTTAGAATCATTCTAAAGAGTACTTATTCACATGAAAATCACTCAAACAATTCCCTGACAATTAATAAAATACCATAATCAGCAGGCATTTTAAATGAAATAAAAGTCGGAAAGCCATACTGAATTTTTATTAAAAACAAGACAAAAATAATTTTTTTATAAACTTTTTTTCATCATTTTTGTTTATCGAATCAGGAACACCTTTCTTAAGGATTTTAAATTTGCAAATAAAATCCGACACCTTGACACATAAAGAGTTATAAAATAATTAGGAAACTATTCAGGGTAAATTGAATTAATGGAAAAGAACTTTGTTGAAGTTTGGGAAAATTGCCTTAAAGTAATTAAGGACAATATCAATTATCAAAGCTTTAAAACTTGGTTCCTTCCGATAAAGCCTGTAAAACTAAAAGATAGTGTATTGACCATCCAGGTTCCCAGCCAGTTTTTTTACGAATGGCTCGAGGAACATTATATTGGATTACTAAAAAAGACTATTAAAAAAGAACTTGGAGATAAGGGCCGGCTGGAATATAGTATTATAGTTGACAATTCCGAAACGGACCCTGGTCCGTTTACAATAAACGTACCCACATCGGAGAAAAAAGCCACTGCAAACCCTGCAGTGTCAATGCCTATTGATCTTAACAGGGGAACCTCCAAGGAGATCCCGAACCCCTTTATCATACCGGGCTTGAAGAAGATCAAGGTAAACTCCCAACTCATTGAGAGTTATTCTTTCGAGAATTTCATCGAAGGTGATTGTAACCGCCTGGCCAGGTCGGCCGGCTTTGCAGTCGCCAGCAACCCTGGCAAAACGGCATTCAATCCGCTTTTATTATACAGTAATACAGGGCTCGGAAAAACCCATCTCTCCCATGCCATAGGGCTGCAGGTGAAAAATAGTTTTCCGGAAAAAACCGTGCTGTACGTAACCACCGACCAGTTCATCAACCAGTTCATCGATTCGGTAAAGAATAACAACCAGAACGATTTTATTCATTTCTACCAGATTATCGATGTACTGATCATCGACGACATTCATAACCTGGCCGGTAAAGAAAAAACCCAGGATGTCTTTTTCCATATTTTCAATCATCTCCATCAGAAGAGTAACCAGATCGTTCTGACTTCCGATAAGCCCCCGGTGGAAATGAAAGGCATTGAACCTCGACTTCTTTCACGCTTCAAATGGGGATTGAGCGCTGATCTCCAGGTCCCCGACCTGGAAACCCGCATAGCCATCCTTCAGAAAAAATTATACAATGACGGGATCATAGTCCCCCCTGAAGTTGTGGAATACCTTGCATACAGCATCAACACCAATGTGAGGGAGCTCGAAGGCGCCCTGATTTCCCTGCTTGCACAGTCCTCTCTCAATAAAAAGACCATTACCCTCGATCTCGCCAAACAGATGATCGATAAATTTGTCAAGAATACTTCAAGGGAGATCTCGATTGATTACATCCAGAAGGTCGTCTGTGATTATTTCAACATTCCTGTCGAGATGATCCATTCCAAGACCCGCAAACGCGAGATCGTCCAGGCAAGGCAGCTCTCAATGTATTTCTCAAAAAAGCATACCAAATCATCCCTGGCCAGCATCGGCCTTCATTGCGGGAATAAAGATCATGCAACAGTGCTTCATGCCTGCCGTACGGTAAACAATCTTGTTGAAACCGATAAACAGTTCCGGCAGTTCGTTGAAGAACTTGACAAGCGAATTAAATTATAAAACTTTCTTTCTGATGAAAATCCTGTTTGTCTGCACCGGTAATATCTGCCGGTCGCCTATGGCTGAAGGCATTCTCAGGAACAAACTGACCCTGGCCGGTCTCGGAGATGAAACCGACTCATGCGGCTTTGAATCCTTTCATACGGGAGATCATCCCGATAAAAGGGCGCATACAGTAAGCCGGAAATACGGGATCGATATCTCGGCCCATGTGGCCAGGCTCTTCAGGAAACAGGATTTTGACAACTTTGACAGGATCTACGTGATGGACTCATCGCATTATTACAATGTTTCACGGATGGCGAGGTCAGAGGATGATATGAAGAAAGTCGATTATTTGCTTAACCTCCTGTATCCCCTTAGTGATATGCCGGTTGAAGATCCATGGTACCACGACATCCAGGCCTTTGAGAGGACTTACCTCCAGCTTGATGCCGCCTGCGATATACTCGTTGAAGAATTAAAGTCTTATAACAAAGACAAGCTATGACAGATCTTACTCCCACGGCTGAAACTATAAAAGCAGCTCATGAACGGATAAAGCCGTTTATCAGCCATACCCCTGTTATGACTTCTGCTACCTTCGACCGTATATTCCGCACAAGTATTTTCTTTAAATGCGAGAATTTCCAGAAGGTGGGAGCTTTCAAGGCAAGAGGGGCAACCAATGCCGTAAGGAGCCTCTCCCCTGACACTCTGAAAAAAGGAGTTGCCACACATTCAAGCGGTAATCATGCCCAGGCGCTTTCCTGGGCGGCAGCCCTTGCAGGCACGGAAGCGTATATTGTTATGCCCTCAAATTCCTCGCCTGTCAAAGTCGATGCAGTCAAAGGTTATGGAGGAAGGATCACCTTTTGTGAGCCAAACCTTTCGTCACGTGAATCAACCCTGCTTAAAGTCATTGCCCAAACCGGGGCCATTGAGATCCATCCGTATGACGATCCCCGTATTATTGCAGGACAGGCTACATCGGCATTTGAACTCATAGTGGAGATCCCGGGCCTTGACATGATTATTGCACCCGTTGGCGGAGGAGGGCTTCTTAGCGGAACAGCTCTTTCTGCTTTTTATTTTGCCCCAGGCTGCCAGGTAATGGCAGCCGAACCCGAACAGGCCGATGATGCCTGCAGGTCATTTGCCTCAGGCTGCCTTATGCCCTCGGTCAACCCCCAAACCATAGCCGACGGACTGAGGACCTCGCTGGGGACCTATACCTTCCCGATCATCCGGAAGCATGTAAGCGGTATAGTTACGGTTAGCGAAGAAAGCATTGTAAGAGCAATGAAACTCATTTGGGAAAGGATGAAGATTATTGTGGAACCTTCATCAGCCGTGCCAATGGCCGCCATAATGGAAAACAAAATCGACTGTGCAGGCAAACGCATCGGGCTGATTCTTTCGGGAGGTAACGTCGATCTGAATAACTTACCCTGGTAATATGAAACAAGGAGTTCTGTACCTGATACCTTCTTCACTGGGCGAACAACCGCTTGAAGAAGTGCTACCCGAAGGGACATTAAAAATCATCCGCAGCCTTGAGTGTTTCATAGTTGAAGAGCTGAAGACAGCCAGGAGGTTCCTCAGGAAGGCAGGATATACCCGCAATTTTGATGAAGTCAGTTTCCATGTTTTCAATGAACACTCTCCCCTGCCCTCATTTGAAGAATACCTTGGCTTAGCTGATGAAGGCAAAGATATAGGGCTGCTTTCAGAAGCCGGCAGCCCCTGTATAGCCGATCCAGGTTCCGAGATCGTAAAGTTAGCCCATGAGAACGCACTTATCGTAAAGCCGCTAACTGGGCCTTCTTCCATATTGCTATCATTAATGGCTTCAGGGTTTAATGGCCAGAATTTCGCCTTCCTTGGATACCTTCCTGTTGATAAACAAAGCCGGTCGAGAAGGCTGAAGGAAATAGAAAAAACAGCCGGGGACAAAAAGCAAACCCAGATCTTTATTGAAACTCCATACAGGAACGAGCAGATGTTCCAGGCTATACTTCAGTCCTGCCACGACAGCACCATGCTGGGGTTGGGGATCGGGCTCACCTCTGCAGGCGAAAAAATATGCGTGTATTCTGTGGGAGATTGGAAAAAGATGAAGCCTGTTCTTGGTAAAACCCCTGCGGTATTTATGCTCTACCGGTATTAGCTTGTAACTATTGAATCCGTTTATCGTCTAAGACCTACCTTTAAATCAGTCCGTTTGGAAACCATTCTTCATGTTGAAAAATTATCAAAGAGTTACGGCAAAATCAAAGCTGTAAACCAGCTTTCTTTTGAAGTCGGGAGAGGCCAGGTTTTTGGTATTCTCGGACCTAATGGCAGCGGTAAGACCACTACCCTGAGCATGCTCCTTGACCTCATGCCTCCCGAAAACGGCGAGTTCAGCTGGTTCGGTCAGCCACCGTCCAAAGAAAGCCGGAAACGCATTGGTTCAGTTATCGAAAGCCCTAATTTTTTTCCTTACCTGGATGCCGTTATAAACCTGAAAATTGTGGCCGATATCAAGGATAAGCCGTATGACGATATCGACGAGGTGCTCAAGCTTGCGGGCCTTTATGAGCGCAGGTTCTCGAAATTCAGAACCTTTTCCTTCGGCATGAGGCAGAGGCTGGCCTTGGCATCAGCCCTGCTGGGTAAACCTGAGGTCCTGATCCTTGATGAACCGACAAACGGCCTGGATCCCCAGGGTATTGCACAGATCAGGGAGATCATAGCACTTGTGGCATCAAGGGGGACTACGATACTGCTGGCCTCTCACCTGCTGGATGAAGTGCAGAAAATCTGCAGTTATGTGGTCGTGTTGCGAAAGGGGATCATGCTTTTTGGCGGAAACGTAAAAGAAGTCCTGGCTGTTTCCGACTCCATCGAACTTTCGGCATCTGACATGCCCGCGCTTATTGCAGCAGTGAGGGAACTTCCTGGCTACATATCCTTTATTGAAACCGAAGGAATGATCCAGGTACATTTCAGTGAGATCGTGAACACTGCCGGGATCAATACTTTTCTTTATCAAAGGGGGATCTTTTTAAGCCACCTGGCCGAAAAGAGAAGAAGCCTCGAACAGCATTTTCTTGAACTTTTACAGGAAACCCCATGATCAAACTGCTTAAAATAGAATTTAAAAAGATACGGACCTACAAGGTATTCTGGATACTGACCGGGCTGTATTTCGTTTTCCTTGCTGCAGGAATACTGCTTGCCGAATTTATGATCAACAACATGGTAAACCAGATGAACAAAAGGTTTCCTATCCCATTTCCCCATGTAGCTATCTATTATTTTCCCGACGTCTGGCAGAATGTGGCATTCTTTGCAAGCATCAGGTACGTTCTGATATTCCCTGCCATCATCATGATCATCCTGATCACCAACGAATTCACTTATAAAACAATACGTCAGAATGTGATCAACGGAATGAGCAGGACCGAATTCCTTGCCTCAAAGCTCCTTATTATCCTGATCATGGCAGTGGTTATAACAGTGATACTGTCGGCCGGATCATTTCTCATCGGTCTTTTCCACTCAGGATTCAATGAAGTCAGCTTATTTTCAAAAGGAATCCCTTTCATGGCAGCCTTTTTTATCAGCCTGCTTTGTTATATGGTATATGCTTTCTTTTGCGGGTTTATGCTCAGGAACACAGGTATGGCAATTGCAATTTTCACGCTGTACTCACTCATCATTGAACCTGTTGTTTACTTCTTCTTCAGGGCTCCGTTCATGTTTAAAAACACAATCTACACTTACCTCCCCGTGAATACTGTTATACGCCTGAGCGAGTATCCTGCCATCCCCATACTTAAGAAAATGATGGGACTTAACCTTCAGGATCATGTTAGTTTTGTCGCATGCCTCATCCCTATGGGTTATGCAGCGATAATGATCGGAATAGCATCATGGGTGCTGAAGAAAAAAGACCTTTGACAATCAGGTATTCAGGTCCCCGGTGAAGCCTACATACCATTCCTTTTGCGTAGCGCCCATTCAGCTGAAAGAAGAAGAATGAGTAAAACGAACATCCACCATTTCATAGCAAGCTCATCATATTTTCGCTGAAGGTGGATGACAGGTTTCAGATCGTTGCGGCTTTTCAGAATTTCTGCAAGTTTCGGAATATCTTTGAGAGATACCACTTTTCCCTCACGCCTCGATGATATCTGCTGCAGCAGGGCATTGTCGGCCACAAGGTTCACAAGTTCAATATCGAGGGGGGTAATGCTCAGTCGTCCTTTTTTATCATATAGCGACTGCGTGGTTTTCACCGATGCTTCATAGGTATAATTGCCCGAAGGGAAATATCCTGCATTCAGATAGTATGCTTTCTCGGTACGGTTAAAAATAAACGGGTATGTTTTGCCTTCTTCATTTTTCAGTTCAAGGGAAACGTCAGGGGTATTGATAAGTTCATGGCTCGGATTGAAAAGCAAAGCATCAAATTCGAGAGGATCCCCTTCTTCAATGCGGTTTTTTACATTTATCCGGAAAGGGCTTGGATCGTTCTTCACCGAAAGGTACTGGGCAATCCTGCTTATCATGTCATCAAACAGAGTAAAATCAGATTTTTGGACATAATTTGAGATCCTCCACCTCCAGATATTCTCCCCCGCGATGATCCCTGTTTTACGTTCAGGAAGGTTGAAAAACATAATCAAGGGATATTTTGTGTTCACATTGCCTATTTTCTGATACAACAGCACATCCATAAGGGCAGCTGTTTCAAAAGCTCCCGATGGGCATTGAAGGGGCGGAAATTCCGCGATCAGGCCGGCCGATTCCCTGTCAATTCCGAAAAGGGAGAAATCAGGGTTTGCTGCTGCCTGTATGTCGGTCATTGTCTTTCTTTGTGAATTAACGATAAGCCCGGTTTTTAGCCGGTTGAACCCGGTAAGATCGGTCTGGTTGCCAAGGATATAAAGCACAGGGCTGTTCCCGGGCAATAATTTTGAAAGGTCCGAAATTCCCGCAATTGAAGGTAACTGGTATAAAATATACAGATCATACACCTTGTCGTTTTTCAGCAAGGCGGTCGGTTTGAGCTGGCTGACTTCAAATTTCGAAGAGGATCCCAGTGCGCTGACCAGGGCGGAGATGTCAGGGTGGGGACTTTCATAGACCAGGGCCACTCGTATCCTCGATTCAAGGACTTCGGTATAAAAATCACGTTTATTATTGGCTTTGTTGAATTCATCCCCCTGGGTTTCAAGTTCAACTGAGTATTTCTGCATTCCTTTTTCCCTGGCTTGCAATGTTCCGCTTACACGCAGAAGGCTGCGATCATTAAAAGCTGAAATTGATTTGCCGAAAACAACCGCCCCTGAATGCCTGACCAGCAGTTTAACTTCCTTACCCATGAATTTATCCAGTTCGACGATGATCTCAAAGGGAAACTCGTCATCGATGTAAACCTGTAAGCTTACGCTGATGGATTTGACCAGGGCATCCTTATGAAGTGAAGTATCACCCAGAGCAACTGAATATACAGGTACTCCGAGTTTCCTGGCTGCATAGTAAGGGTTTGTCCCTTTGTTATAGATCCCATCGGTAGCCATGATCACAGCGCCCAGGTTCCGGTTGACATACCTTTGTCCCAGCTCATCAAAAAAACCCGAAATATCAGTATGCCTGCCTTGAAATTCTTTTGGCAAACCCGTGGATACATCCTGGCCAAAAGTATACAGGGCCACTTCAAAGCGGTCCGACAGTTCTTTGGTAAGCTTTTCAAGCTCAGTATTGAGGTGTTTTTTCACCATATCCGAATCGGCCGACGAACCAACCGATAAAGAACCGTCAACCCCGATAGCAATCACTGGTTTCTCAAACAGGCGTGTAGTTCTCCGGATGAGCGGGGTCAATAACAGGAATGTGATCAGGCTAACCGAAATAAAACGGAGAAGCATTAAAACAACCAGCACCCTGCTGCTTGTTTCGGTTCCGCCCTTACTGTAATAAAGCCCAATAGAGAATGCCGCCCCTGTAAGAAAGCAGAACAGCAGGAACCATAATGGGTATTCCGTTAAAAGGCTCACACGATTATTCTATCAGGTATGAAGTCCGCCGCATACACTGATCACCTGCCCTGTGATATATTCCGAGAGGCCGGAAGCCAGGAATAAGGCCAGGTTGGCAACATCATCCGGGGTGCCGCCCCGTTTCAGCGGGATATCCTCTATCCACTCTTTCCTGACTTCTTCGGGAAGTTTGGTTGTCATCTCGGTCTCGATGAAGCCCGGGGCAATGGCATTAACACGAATATTGCGTGATCCCAGCTCCATAGCCAGGGATTTGGTAAATCCGATAATGCCTGCCTTAGAGGCGGAATAATTAGACTGTCCGAAATTTCCTTCGATCCCAACCACTGAACTCATGTTGATGATAGATCCGTAGCGCTGTTTTATCATCTGGCGCTGGGTTGCTTTGGTCAGGTTGAATACTGACTTCAGGTTCACCCTGATCACCAGGTCCCAGTCGGCTTCGGTAAGCCTCAGCAGCAGGTTGTCACGGGTTATCCCCGCATTATTAATCAGAACGTGAAGTTCGCCAAAATCTGTTATCACATCATTTACCAGTTTTTCGCTGTCCTCGAATGAACCGGCATCAGAAGCATAGCCCCTGGCCTGCACTCCCAAATTTCTCAGTTCTTCTTCCAGGGATTTGGAATTCTCATCATATGCGATATCCGAAAATGCAACATTCCCTCCGTTGCGGGCAAAACATTTTGCAATGGCCCTGCCTATGCCGCGGTTTGCACCGGTTATCAGGGTTGTTTTTCCTTCAAGTAATTTCATGCCTTAATTTTGGTTAATAATCTCCTTCTTCATTTGTACATGGTACATTGTACATTGTACATTCTCTTACATCCACTTCACCAAAGGAAAATCCTGCCTGTGCGGCAATAAGGGGCTCTTCGGGAAAAGACGGAAAACAAAATCATACACTCCGGCCTGGTTAATAGGGATATTGCATTCAAAAACAGCAATATTTTTCTCAGACCTTGCAAGGTTCATCTCTTCAATCAATGTGGGGGTTTCAACCTGGTCGTTGACCTTCCTTCCGAAAAGGACTTCAAGTCCGACGTCCGTTGCTGATAATTCGTTGAGATCAAGAATGATCTCCGCAGCGAAGATATCGCCCAGTGCCAAAGGCTTCTGCTCCGAAAAGGGAGTCTTCATTGAAACGATTTCAATCCCTTCCCATCCCCTGAGTACCTTTCTTTTCCATGATGCTATATGACGGGCCATCTCATAGTTTTTACCTGTCATAATCTTGGTCCTCTTGAACAACTTTGAATAGTACTGCCGGTAATAGTCGTCAAGCTGCCGTTTCATCGTAAAATGAGGTGCGATCTCCGCTATGGTGTTTTTTATATAGGATATCCACTTGACAGGTATCCCATCCAAATCCCTGTTATAGTATACAGGAATGATCTCTTCCTCAAGTATCGTATAAATTACCTCGGCATCAAGGTCATCCTGGAACATACTATTATCATAGGTAGCCTCTTCAGGCAGGGCCCAGCCAGCATCAGGCCTGTAGCCTTCGGCCCACCAGCCATCCAATACACTGAAGTTTACAACGCCGTTCATTACAGCTTTTTCTCCGCTGGTACCCGAAGCCTCAAGGGGACGGGTTGGAGTATTAAGCCAGATATCAACACCCCTGATCAGGTATTTGGCCAGCTCCATGTCATAGTTCTCGATAAACATTACCTTTCCGAGGAAAGCCGGCATCCTTGAAACTTCGATGATCCTTTTTATAAGGTCCTGGCCTGCTTTATCATTCGGGTGGGCTTTCCCTGCAAAAAGGAAGCGTACAGGCTTGTCTGAATTGTTTACTATCCTGCCGAGGCGATCGAGGTTGCTGAAGAGAAGATGTGCCCTTTTGTATGTTGCAAACCTCCTGGCAAAGCCAATCGTCAGCGCCTGGGGCTGGGATGCCTCCCTCATCTGGAAGATCAGCTTGGGATTTTCATGCCTCCTCGTCATGTCGTTATACATACGCGAATAAAGGAATTCGGTCAGTTGGGATTTCTGTTTCTGACGGGTTTGCCAGATGACCTTGTCGTCAACATTATGGATTTTCCTCCAATGCTCAGGATTTGACTGGTCGTGCAGGAATGCTTCCCCAAAGGTCTCCCTGTACAGTTGTTGCCAGGATTTGGCCGTCCAGGTTGGATAATGGACCCCGTTGGTGACATACCCAATATGTAATTCGTTCGCATAATAACCGGGGTAAAGCGGTTGCAGCATATCCCTTGTCACCCTTCCGTGAATCCTGCTAACCCCATTGATCTCCTGGGAACATTTGGCTGCCAGTACACTCATTGAATATTTCTCATCCGGATCGTTATCGACCATTTTGCCCAGGTTCAGAAACTGCTCCCATTTGATATTGAGGTAATCGGGATAATGCGAGAAATACCTTCTCATCATATCTTCAGGAAAAGCATCATGGCCTGCAGGTACAGGAGTATGAGTGGTAAACAAGGTTGAGGACCTTACAACCTCCATGGCCTGCACAAAAGTCAGCTTTTCATTTTGGATCAGCTTGCGCAGCCTCTCCAGGCCAATAAAAGCCGAATGTCCTTCATTACTGTGATAAAGACTGGGTCTTATTTTCAGCACGTCAAGCAACCTGATCCCACCTATGCCCAGGACTATTTCCTGCCGGATGCGGTTTTCGAGGTCTCCTCCGTATAACTGGTGTGTAATGCTCCGGTAACTCTCGTCATTCTCTTCAATATCAGTATCGAGAAGGTATAAGGGTATCCTTCCCACATCCACCCTCCATATCTTGGCATAAAGCGTACGGCCGGGAAGGGCAAAAGTGATCTTTTGCCAGTTACCCTGCTCATCGTATACAGGTATGATCGGAAGCTGGGAGAATTTCTGGGGGGTATAGTTTGCAATCTGGTCGCCCGAAGGGCTCAGGGTTTGCATAAAATAACCATACCTGTATAGAAGCCCGACACCTACGATATTTGCATTTGAATCACTGGCCTCCTTCAGGTAATCCCCTGCAAGCATACCCAGCCCGCCCGAAAAAATCTTGACTGTATCGTGAAGCCCGTACTCCATGCTGAAGTAAGCCACCATTTCCTTTGGCTTATCTGCAGCCTTTGCAATATAGCTGTTAAATTTAGCGGTTATCTTTTCAAGATGTGCAACGAATTCCTCGTTATGGCTCAGTTCCTGCAGTTCCTTGTATGACAGCGATTCCAGTAAGGCAATCGGGTTGAATTTCAATTCATACCAGCGATCATGATTGATCATTTCGAATAATTCAGCCCCTTCATAATGCCAGCACCACCAAAGGTTTTTAGCCAGGCGATCAAGGTTGGCCAGGTTTTCGGGTATCCTCTGTTTCACCAGGACCTTTTTCCATTCAGGCCTGACATCAAGGATGCTTTTCAGCGAAGGTGCAATGATCTGGGGCTGCTTGCCGGCGTATAACTCAGCCCGGCTCAACGATTTCTCAAGGGCCATGCCGAATGCATCATGATAATGGGTGATAAGGTTCGTCCATAAAGCTGAGCGGGAGATCTCGTAAGCTTTGATCCTGATCTTGATGATTTCCTTCTCGGTTTTCGAAGCACAGTTCACCACGGTCTTCACGATCTCCTCTACCACATCGCTTTCATTATCATCATCCCTGTCGATGACCGATATGCAATCCTTAATATCAGGATAAAGTTTCTTAACCCATTGCCCAAACCCGGTAAGGCTTGTTGTTATCGTGGGTATATGAAACGAAAGGCTTTCCTGTGATGAATATCCCCAGGGCTCATAATACGAGGGAAAGATCGTTCCGTCAAATCCTACCAGCAAATCATAATATGAAAGGTTAAAAACACCGTCATGCCCGTTCATGATAGCAGGTACATAAATCAGCTTAACCTTATCCCCTGCACGGTTTTGTATGCCGCTATGCCTTATTTTGCCAAGGACCCAGTCGTTATCAGGTTCGTTGAGAACATGGGTAAGAAACTGTTCCGAGCGGGGATTGGTATGGTCCTTCCTCGACATCCACTCAAGGAGTTCCTTCCTCGGTCCTGATTCAATGGCCGGAACAATAATAAAGGCGACCACGTTTTCGGGAATTTCCGACTTGGAATTAATCCTTGACATAGCCTCGATAAACAATTCGTAACCCCTGTTCTTCTGCTCATACGGACCGCTGGTAAGGATAAGGATACTGTTTTTCGAAACCGGCTGCCCTGTTAGTGCTTCGGCAACCTGAAAAAGCTTGGCCCTTGCCTCTGCCCTTTTCTGGTAGTACACATCCTTAACGGGGACGAAACTGTCCTCAAACCCGTTCGGAGTTATAACATCCGCCTGCCGGCCAAGGAAATGCTGGCATTCATCATCAGTAAGAGATGAAAGGGTTGTAAGGACATCGGTTTCCGAAGCCGTTATCTTTTCCAGGGAATATTTTGACACCAGCCCAAACTGCTTTGCAATGGATTCGGCATGATACTGTTCGAAATTTTTATAAAGCGGAAGATTATTTAAGGCAATATTCCTTCCAACCACTGTGGAATGCGTGCTGAAAACCGTCCCGGCCTGGGGGACTTTGTCCTTGATATAGAGAAGGCCGGTACCGCAGGTCCATTCATGAAAATGGCTGATTATCTTGTCGTGGTGCGATAAGTTATGGTTGTAAAAACTCTCGATAACCTTTCCCGAGGCATACCCGAATAATGCAGGTTCCAGGTAATCCCAGCCACCCATAAGGGAATCCAGGTTGAACCTTTCCCAGAAATGCGACAGTATCTTATCCTTGTCTGAAAAGAAAGGAGTAAAATCAATCAGAAAAACCAGGGGTTTCCCCGGGATATTCCATCGTCCGATCTTTATCCTCAGCCCCTCGCTTTCGGCTCTTTCCCTCCAGGATTTGTACAGGAACCTGTCCTCCTGGAAATCTGGATTCTGATGAGTTTCCTTCCATACATCAGGGCCTATAAGGATGTAATTATCCCTGAGCTCCTCTACCATGGTAAGGCATTTCGTAGAGATCACGGTATGGATTTCCCCTACTTTATTGCATACTTCCCAGCTTACTTCGAAGACGTAATCCGGAACAAGTTTTGATTCTTCTTTCACGGGCTAATAATTAATGATTTCGTGAGACAATGCTACGCCTTTTTGGAGGCGGATCCGGATTTGGGCGCTTTCTTCGCTTTTTCAACCGTTTTAACTGTGCTCAGCTTTTTGGCTTTAACTTCGGTCGCAGGTTTTACAGCCTTCTTCTCTTTCACGGCAAGCGCAGCCTTTGCAGGCTTCGTTTCTTTAACCGTAGCTTTTGCCCTTGGAGTCTTTTTCTCTTTCACCGCCTGAACGGCCTTTGCTGCTTTCGTTTCTTTCACCGCGGCCTTTGTTTTGGCAGATTTGACTGCTTTCGGGGCGGTCTCGGTTTTTGCAGCTTTTTTCTTTTCAGCAGGGGCTCCTGGTTTTGCAGTTTTTTTCACTGTTTTTATTTTGACTGCGGATGTCTTTTTCCCAGCCTTCACAGGCTTTACCGCCTCTTTTCTCTCACTTCCGGAATCGGGAGATGCAAGAGAATCTTCCACCCGTATTGCAAAATCGGAAATAGCATTCATGTAATTTATGAATGCGTCATATGGCGAGCTGTAGGGATTGAAATGCTTATGCACTTCTCCTGCCGAAAACCATTTGGTCGACATGTAATAGAAGTGGTTGCTCGACTGAAGATAGCCCCAGTCGCGAAGGATCACCGGGTCCTTGCACTTCGATATTGAACCTGAAAGTGAATAAAGCTTTGACAGGGCTTCCGTTTGCAATTCGTTCCCTTTCCAGGCTGTAAGGTCTCTTTCTTCATCAGCCCAGGATATGGCATATGGAACATTAATGGCAGCCATAGGCTGCAGTCTTTGATAAAGTTCCTCGGGAGTGGCAAAAGTGAAATTGGATTTGGTAAACAAGGTTGATGGCAAGTGGTAGAAGAAGTCGAAAATACCGGTTTCTTTCCATTGGTGTTCTCCTATGGTTTCATAATCCATAAACAGGTTAACCACTTCTTCATGCGGATCTGAAGCATTAAGCCAACCCACGAATTTTTCGGCAGTGAGAGGCCATTCCGACCATCTCTGTTCCGAAAACCTGAAAGATAAATCATCGCTCAGGTTGAAGTTACGAAGCAGTACCCTGAGTTTCGGGTTCAGGTTATTGCAGTATATATAATTCGGGCTTTTCCAGCCAAGTACATGTTTTGCCCCCTCGGTAAGTATGGTATGGAAGCCCAGGTTCGCCACCGTTTCACCAATCGTATCGCTATAGATGAGTTCGGAGTTCCTGAATGTTTGCGGCTTTTGCCCAAACAGCTTTTCTATCCTTTGACTGTGCAGTTCGACCTGCCGGATGAACTCCTGTTCATTGCCCAGGGAAGCAAGCGAATGGTATTCTGTTTCGGAAATAAATTCCACGCAACCTGTTGCCGCCAGCTGTCGGAAACTGTCGATAACTTCCGGAACATACTGGGCAAACTGATCCAGGGCCGTCCCCGATATCGAATAGCTCACCTTGAATGCTTTGCCGAATTCGTTGATCAGCTGCAGCATCATCCGGTTGGCCGGCAAATAACATTTCTCGGCCACCCTCCGGATAATGTGCCGGTTTTGATAGTCATCGTAATAATAGTGGTCCTGGCCGATGTTGAAAAACCTGTAAGTTCGCAGCCTGAATGGCTGATGAACCTGAAAATAAAGACATACTGACCTCATAAATCTATATTAATTTGAATGGCCTGTTGCATTGTTATATACCTCAAGAACTTTTAATGCCGCATTCTCCCAAAGAAGGCTGTCGACTTCCGACTTGCCATATTTGGCAAACATTTTCCTTAAACCGTCATAATGGAGAATGCCGTAAATTGCATCTGCAAGAGCATCAATATCCCAGAAATCAACTTTAAGTGCATGTTGCAGGACTTCGGCAACACCCGACTGTTTTGAAATCACCACCGGGACATTCGTCCTCATGGCTTCCAGCGGCGATATACCAAAGGGTTCCGAAACGGAAGGCATTACGTATACATCACTCATGGCAAACATCCGGTCAACTTCGGCACCTGCAAGGAAGCCTGTAAAATGAAAACGGGTACCCATTTTAAGCTGTGCCACCCTGCGTATCATCCTGTTAAGCAGGTCACCCGAGCCGGCCATGACGAATCTCACATTCGGATCGCGCTGAAGTACCTTATGGGCTGCCTCAACAAAGTAATCGGGTCCTTTCTGGTAGGTCACCCTGCCTAAAAAGGTTACTATTTTCTCCTTAACATGTTTGGTTACATCCTCTGTTTCGGGTTTGTCAACCGGTTCAACGGCATTATGAACGGTAAAGACTTTTTCGGCAGGGATGCCGTAACGTTCAATTACAATCTGCCGGGTGAAGTTACTTACCGTGATCACACGGTCGGCTGCTTCCATCCCGTTGCGTTCAATATCATATACAACCTGGTTCACGTTTTCGCCCGAACGGTCGAACTCCGTGGCATGTACATGCACTACAAGAGGCTTCCCGCTTATTTGTTTTGCAGCAATTCCGGCAGCATAGGTAAGCCAGTCGTGGGCATGGATCACATCGTACTGGAAATTATTTGCAACCGAAAGTGCAACAAGTGCGTAACGGGAAACCTCCTCCATGAGGTTGGCCCCGTATTTACCCGAGAACTGGTATTTGCGGTTGAAGACCGAATGGGTCTCTGTTTTCTTCCCAGCAACTTCTTCGGTATACCATCGCTCGAATTCCTCAGGGTCCAGGTAGGGAACCAGGTTTGAGCCCACCTCCATATAACTGATCTTTTCACGGAATTCCCTGGTCAGGGTCTGTGTAAAATCCAGTTCAATATCGGAGGCATTGATCAGCCTGAAACCTTCCTGCGACTCATCCCCGAATGACTTTGGCACAACAAAAATAACCTCCACTCCATGTTTTGCAAGACCTTTGGTCAGTCCAAAACAGGCAGTGCCGAGGCCACCGGTGATATGGGGCGGGAACTCCCACCCAAACATGAGTACTTTCATAGAAACTCTGATTTATTGAGATTGGTCATATATATCAATCAACCATTTAATACGCAGCAGTTCGGCAACACTATCGGCATAAGATATGGCTCCCCTGGGTGTATGAGGAGGATCCCCGTCATAAATTTCACTGATAGTCCCTATTCCATATTCAGTTAATACAGGTTCAAAACCGGTATATAAATTCCTGATCATCGAAAGACCGCTTTTACCGTGGATCTTAAGATATCCTTCGGCAAAATGGCCCAGCAGCCAAGGCCTTACAGAACCCTGGTGATAGGCAAGGTCCCGTTCCTGCGGTGATCCAAAATAGATCCCTTTATAAACAGGGCTTTTCGGTGTCAGAGTGCGTATCCCCCTGGGGGTGAGAAGTTCCTGCCTTACCCGGCTCAGAACATCCTTGCGCATCTCTTCAGTAATAGGTGAAAACGGCAGTGAAGTTGCAAATAACATATTGGGCCTTACAGTCCAATCTTTGTATTCGCCATTGACATAATCGGCAAGATACTTTTTATCGGCGTTCCAGAAGGTTTCTGTAAATGACCTGGATATCCTTTCGGCAAGCGCCGACCATTCGGTTATAAATTCACGGTCGCCGGCCATTTCGGCACTTTCAACTGCAAAACAGATGGCATTATACCAGAGGCTGTTGATCTCCACAGCCTTCCCTGTCCTGGGAGTGACAGGCTTGCCGTATGCGACCGAATCCATCCAGGTGAGTGCCATACCGTGCACACCTGCATAAATAAGCCCGTCGGGCTCCATATGGATGTTAAATTCAGTGCCATCACGGTAACCTTCAAGTATCTGGACAATTTTTTTCCCGTATTCCTTCCAAATCTTCTTTTCGGTCCTGGTGAACATGGCATATTGCTGCAAAGCCCAGATGAACCATAAGGAAGGATCGGCAGCATGATAAGTTGTATTGCTGCCGCTTCCGTAATGGGGCATTAATGGCCCTTTCATCTCCGATACCATCTGGTCAATAATGGCTTTAGCCGTTTTAAAGTCGCCTGTGACCAGCAGCAAACCCGGGAGTGAGATAAAAGTATCCCTGCCTGCCCGTGTAAACCAGGGGTAACCGGGTAAAAGATATGTCTTGTTTCCTTTTTTTATAATGAATTGCTGGGCAGCATTTTCAAGGCAGTGTTCGAAAGTATCCCTTGAAGTACGGTTTTTCAGTTCCGCAGAATAGGCTCTCTTTATTCCGGGAATGGAAATTTCTTTTGTGCCTGCACAGAAATAAATGCTTTCGCCGGTTTTAATCTCAATTTCAAAAAAGCCGGGAGTATAAAGGTCCTCCTGGAATTCATATCCCCTCTCCATCTCCTGCTGGTATTCTATATTATGGTACCAGTCGGGCACATGCACATATTCGTTCTCCTTGGAGATCTGCATGAAGAGATCGGTATACCCCTGGTACATCCTTACCTTGATCCCGTTGGGGACTTTCTCGAATTTCTTATCGGCAAAGATATTTTCCCTCGTGAGGGTATGATAATTCCTGAAGGCCAGGAAAGGCCTCAGCCGCAGTTTCGTCGAGGAGTGGGCTTCCACCAGGGTGTATTTCACAATAAACCTGTCCTCCCTGGAATCAAAAAGGCTTTCCCTGGTAAGGACTGCACCGCCTACACGGTAAGTAAGCAAAGGAAAGGGATCTGCGCTGAAATCCCTGATGTATTTATGCCCTTTGGGATTATAGAGGTTCCCCGGATATTTATGCAGGCCGAGGTTAAACTCCGCATCTCTTTGTATTATGGTTTCATCAACCGAAGAAAGCAGAACATGCATCTCGTTATCGATCCCCGGCTGGGGAGTCACAAGCAAGCCATGGTACTTCCGGGTGTTGCAGTTAACAATTGTCGTATTGGCATATGAACCGGCACGGTTCGACCGGAGCATTTCCCGCTTCAGCGAGTACTCGAGGTTAATAAGCTGATACTTATCGAAAGTGATATAACTCATTTTACCGATATCATGAAAGAATCAAATATAAATAAAATTTACGGCAGTGCAAAAATACGATATTTTTGCTGGCAGCGTTATTATGAAGTCCGAGGCCGGGTTAAATTCACCTTAAATATCTGCAGACCAATATCCATGCACAGAGCGAACATCAGCAACCTTGTATTTATATGCCTGATTCTACTGGCATTTTCCTGGTCGTGCCGTAAAGCCGACAAAACGGATTCAAGCCCTTCGCTCATGCTGTCCTTTTCGGTTGACACTGTGATGTTCGACACTGTTCTTACCACTGTAGGCTCCGTCACTAAAAGGCTTCTTGTTTATAATCGCAACAAGAACAAGGTCGTGGTCTCCCAGATCCAGCTTGGCGGAGGATCCGGTTCCATGTACCGGATGAATGTCGACGGCACCGCTGCCTACAGCGTACAGAACACTGAAATCAGGGGCAACGACAGCCTGTACATATTCGTGAAGGTCACCGTTAATCCTAATGATAAAAACACGCCTTTCATTGTAAGCGATTCCATTGTTTTCATGACCAATACGAACCGCCAGGTGGTCCAGCTTGCGGCCCTGGGTCAGAATGCCGACTTTAACATAGCGAAAACACTGAAGGGGAATATTGTCTGGGACAGCCTTAAAGCACATGTGATTTACGGCTTTTTAAGGGTAGATACCGGCGCCTCGCTTACGGTACTGCCTGGTACAAAAATCTACTTTCATAAAAATGCATACCTCGCCGTTTCACATGAGGCATCACTTGCGGTTAACGGAACCTGGGAGCATCCTGTAAGAATGCAGAGCGACCGCCTTGATTTTTACTACAGGGACCTCCCTGGTCAATGGGAAGGGATATACCTTGAAAGAGGAAGTAAAAACAACAACCTGAGCTATGCTGTGATCAAAAACGGGAATTACGGACTTATTATAGATTCACTGGTAAGCGGTAGCGACCCAAAACTTACCATGGACGGCACCATCATTCAGAACATGGTTTACGACGGCATCTATGCTTATTCCACTTCTGTGGTATCCACCAACTGCATCATCGGTGACTGTGGAGGAGCTGCACTCAGGATTGAAAAAGGAGGAAATTATAATTTCAAACAGCTAAGCGTGGGTAATTACTGGAGTTCCTCGGTAAGGAGCATTCCATCGATGATCTTAAGTAACTACACTTCCGATTCGGTTGGGATCAAGCATCCGAACGACCTGGCTGCAAATTTTGGGAATATCATTCTGTACGGCACCGAGACCGATGAACTGGAATTGGACAGTGTGGCCAATATAAAATTCTCATACATCTTTGATCATGCCCTCCTCAGGACTTCACTGAAAGTGAGCAACCAGGCGCATTACCTGGAATGCATAGTCAATAAAGACCCTCTGTTCCTCGACGTTCAGAAATTCGATTATGAGATCGACAGTCTCTCACCTGCCAGGGGCAGCGGTGGAGCAATGGGTGTAAACAACGATATAAGAGGTAGTCAAAGACCATCCCCCCCCTCCCTGGGGGCGTATGAGTATTTTAAGAAACCCTGAAATAATGTACAATGTAGATGGTACCTTAAAACTATCGTCCCATGGCTTTCATCATCGCCACACCCAGGTCGGCCGGAGAATCCACAACATGAATTCCGCATTCCCTTAAAATTTCCTTTTTAGCTTCGGCCGTATCGGCTTTTCCTCCCACGATGGCACCTGCATGGCCCATGGTACGTCCTTTGGGTGCAGTGGCCCCGGCGATAAAACTCACTACCGGTTTCGTACCGTGCTCCCTGATCCAGTATGCAGCGTCGGTTTCCATATTCCCGCCGATCTCCCCTATCAGGATGATGCCTTTGGTTTCGGGATCATTCATAAAAAGCTTGACAGCTTCAATGATGGTAGTACCCGGAATGGGATCGCCTCCCACTCCTATCATGGTTGTTTGCCCGAGACCAACCTTGGTGATCTGGTCAACAGCTTCATATGAAAGGGTTCCCGAGCGGGAAACAATCCCTATGCACCCCTTTTTATGAATAAAGCCGGGCATGATCCCGATCTTGGTATGAGGTGGTGTAATAATACCCGGGCAATTCGGACCAATAAGCCTTACATCATGGCATCTAAGGTATTCTTTTACTGTGACCATATCAATCACCGGGATACCCTCGGTAATACAAACAATGAGCTTTATCCCTGAATCCGCCGCCTCTATTATGGCATCGGCTGCCATTGGAGGCGGGACGAAAATAACCGAAACATCGGCATCAGTGACTTTAACTGCATCGGCAACAGTATTGAACACCGGGCGGTCGAGATGGGTTGTGCCACCCTTCCCGGGAGTAACCCCTCCAACCACATTAGTACCGTATTCAATCATTTGCCCGGCATGAAAGGACCCTTCATGTCCCGTAAAGCCCTGTATAAGGACCCTGGAGTGCTCATCAACAAGTATGCTCATGGAAGTAAATTTCATGCCAAAATTAAATTCTTTTAAAACACGGGCAAGTTTTATTTGATATTTTTGTACTTATGCAGCAATTGAATTTCAAAGATACCATATGCGCAATCTCAACAGCCCCGGGAGTTGGAGCTATTGCCGTTGCCCGCATCTCGGGACCACTCACATTCAATATTATCGAACTTATTTTCAAACCTTCCAATAAAAAGACTTCCCTCAGGAAAGCGGCCAGCCACACTATTCACCATGGCACCCTTCAAACAGCCGAAGGTCCCCTGGATGATGTTCTTCTGAGTATTTTCAGGGCCCCAAACACATATACAGGTGAGGATCTGGCCGAAATCTCTATCCATGGCTCCGATTACCTTCAGAAAAGGATAATGGAAATATTTCTTGATCATGGACTGCGGATGGCGGGTCCCGGGGAATTCACACTCAGGGCTTTTTTAAATGGCAAACTGGATCTCGCCCAGGCCGAAGGGGTGGCCGATGTGATAGCAGCCCATTCGAAGATGTCGCATGAACTGGCATTTACCCAGCTCAGGGGAGGATTTTCGAAAAAGCTTAAATCGCTTCGCGAACAGTTGATCAGCTTTGTTTCCCTTATCGAACTTGAGCTTGATTTCGGAGAAGAAGATGTGGAATTCGCCGACCGCAGCAGCCTCATCAAACTGGTGAAAACCCTTAAAAGCGAAATTTCATCCCTGGTTGATTCCTTCAGCCTCGGAAACGTTATTAAAACAGGAATCCCGGTTGCCATCATCGGGAAACCAAACTCGGGCAAATCCACCTTGCTGAATGCCATACTGAATGAAGAAAAAGCCATAGTCTCGGATATCCCGGGAACGACCAGGGATTCAATTGAAGATACCATTGTCATTGGAGGGTACAGCTTTCGTTTTATCGATACTGCCGGCTTACGGGCTGCCGAGAATGTGATCGAAACAATGGGTATAGAAAGGACCTGGCAGAAGATAAGCGAGGCAAGCATAGTGCTTTACATTTTCGATGCCACGAAAGAGTCCTTCGAGGATGTAGTCAGTGCACTTAAAGACTTTAAAGATATAGCCGACAACCCAACAAGGCACCTTATCCTTATAGGGAATAAAATTGATAAAGTAAAAAAACTGCCTAAAGGATTTTCCTCCTTTGTGAATCAGGAGACGATCTTCGTTTCGGCGAAACGGCATGAGAACATTCACCAGATTGCCGAAAGCCTGGTCAGTAAAGTCAGCCTGAGCGCTATCAACGACGGTATGGTCATCTCCAACGCAAGGCATTACGAGGCTTTGCAGAGCTCACTCAGCTCGATAACCGAGGTTGAAAAAGGCCTGGCCAGGCACATCCCTGCCGATCTGCTGTCGAGCAACATCCGTAACGCCCTTTACCATATCGGCAGCATTACAGGAGAGATATCATCAGATGATATCCTCGGGACCATTTTTTCGCGCTTCTGCATCGGAAAGTAAGCGCCACAAAGTAACCAACTACTGAAAAAAACGCTCGGTTTGACCAGGCTGCACCTGAACAGTCAAATCATTTAAGATTACAGATTTCGATAAATTAAGGGGATCAATCAAACCGGCGGCGGGGGTCGGATGTTCCGTTTTGTCCACTTTGGGAGAGAAAGGGTCTGGGATGAAATATCAAAATAGATCAGTAATTTTAACTCAATATATTGAGTAATTTATCTCAATTGTTTGAGATAATTATTATATTTGCAGAAATTGTCTTTATGTTTCAACGTCCATATTATTCAAAGATCAAGGAAAGACTTGGATTTAAGCGACAGTTCATCCAGGTTCTCATGGGACCCAGGCAGGTAGGAAAAACAACATTAGTTCGCCAGCTTTTAGAAAAATATTCCTTCCCCTGGCATTATGCATCAGCAGATGAAGCTACCCAACCTCTCTGGCTACAACAACAATGGGAGACAATCCGGTTAAAAGCAGGCGCAGGAAAAGCAACTGAAGCTTTACTGGTTATCGATGAAATTCAAAAAATTCCGGACTGGAGCAATCAGGTAAAAATCCAATGGGACAAAGACAGCTTTGATAACCTTCCTGTCAAGATCATTCTACTGGGTTCTTCACAGCTCATGCTGCAAAAGGGCCTGAGCGAATCACTGGCAGGAAGGTTTGAAGTAATCTATATTCCGCATTGGTCATATGCTGAGATGAAAGATGCTTTTGATTTCACAATTGAAGATTATATCTGGTTTGGCGGATATCCTGGTCCTGCTGATCTGATCCCCGATGAAAGCCGGTGGAAAGACTATATCCGTCATTCGTTAATTGAAACCACACTGATGCGGGATATTTTACTGATGGTAAGGATTGATAAGCCTGTTTTACTTCGTAACCTGTTCGATCTGGCTTGCTCATGGTCAGGACAAATCCTTTCCTATAATAAAATCCTTGGACAATTAAAGGATGCAGGGAATACAACAACATTGTCACATTATCTTAAACTGCTTGAAGGGGCTGGTATGATCAAAGGATTGGAAAAATATTCACCATCGAAAATTCGTCAGCGTGCTTCCAGTCCAAAGTTCCAGGTATTTAATACAGCCTTGATGTCGTCTCTGAGTTCAAATCAGCGCACTCAAGTACTGCAGCAACCTGAGATTTACGGCCGCTGGGTTGAATCTGCAATAGGCGTACATCTGCTCAATCAATCATTAACGGACAAGTTTAACCTATTTTATTGGAGGGATGGCAATCATGAAGTGGATTTTGTTATACAGAAAGGGGAACATACAATTGGCATAGAAGTAAAGAGTGGAAGGAATAAATCAACCTCTGGTATTAGCGCCTTCTCAAAGCAATTTAATCCTCAAAAAGTCCTTTTAGTAGGCAGGGAAGGAATTCCTATCAAGGAATTCTTAACACTACCCACCTCAGAATTGTTCAAATAGTGAAACTACACTAAAATAAATGGTTGGCCGGGTTGGATTTTATCGTGAATTTCCGTTATCATTTGCACCTATGATTATAACTAATTGTATATCAATGCAAGTTTCATTCTGCATCGAATAGTGAAGAAAGAAAAGGCTCAACATCCCATTTTACAATTCCTGCCTTATGAATAAAATATTTCTCCTGCAATTGCTTATAACTTTCCTTACAGGAAGTCTCTGGATCTACTTTACCGTGATTGCCGGGCTTCGTTTCGGCAGTAAAATTGGCGGATTCATAGGAGGACTTCCCTCCACGGCCTTATTGTCATTCTTTTTCATCGGGTATACACAATCGCCGGAAATGGCTTCGGCCGCTACTGCTGTTTTTCCGGTTGCACTTTCCATTTCCGGTTTGTTCCTGGCAGTTTATGCTTCGCTCGTGCGAAGAGGTTTCATACCGGCCCTTATCGCAGGACTTTGTTTTTGGTTTCTTTTATCGGCCGGAATTTTCTTTTTAAGGCTGGAAAATTTCCTTTCCGTTCTGTTAATATACGCAGCAATCACTCTGGCAGCCTATATCATACTTGAAAAGTACTTAAAGATACGATCAGTAAGCCAGGAGAGACGAGGGAATCCTGAAAAATATCTTATTGTACGTTCCTTATTCGGCGGAGCCATCGTTATGCTTACCGTGCTGGTTGCAAAGACCGTTGGGCCCTTTACAGGAGGAATATTTGCGGCATTTCCTGCCATGTTTATCTCAACCCTGACCATATCCTATAAGGTAAACGGAATTGAATTTTCACGGGCCCTGACCAAACCCCTGATGGTCACCGGGATGATTACAATAACCGTGTATGCCATTGCCATTAGGTACCTCTATCTCAGTACCGGTATTTACCTGGGGACAGTCCTTGGTATCCTTATTTCTTCATTCAGCGCCTACATTACGTTCCGCTTAATATTACCCAGGCTTATTTAGGATATGCTGAATTTTAAATGTATATTTGTGCATTGAGGTACCTGAATAAAACTGGTGATGTCATCCCTGAATATAATTAGTAAACTTACGGCAATCATTGTTGATGATGAATTTCATGGCAGGGAGAACCTGAAGAAGATCATTGAATCGTATTGTCCCGAGATTGAAATCCTGGGCCTGGCCGAATCAGTCCTGAGGGCCAAACAGCTTGTTGATGAGCTAAAGCCAGGAGTGGTATTCCTTGATATAAACATGCCGGTACTTGACGGGTTTGATTTTCTTGCAGATTACGAAGAGAGGAACTTCCTGGTGGTGTTTGTGAGCGCGCATGAGGAATTCGGGATAAATGCCGTGAAAGCCGGGGCTGCGGACTACCTCCTCAAACCGATCAGCATAAGGGAGCTTAAGCAGACTGTAAAAAAACTATTATCGATTCAGAACAAGACCTTAATGACTGCAGGCACTCCGGATCCCGATAAACTGATCATCCCCTCTTCTCACGGATTTAATGTTTTGGCTATCGATGACTTAATCCGCCTTGAAGCGGATGGATCTTATACAACGTTGGTTATTAAAGGCGGGAAGAATACTGTTGTTTCGCGCACACTGAAAGATTTTGAGGACAGCCTGCCAAAGGAGAAATTTTTCAGGACCCATAAATCACACCTGGTCAACCTGCAGTATATAAAAGACTATTCAAACCTCAGCGGGAACCTTGTTACCATGACCGACGGAAGCAAAGTCGGGATATCGCGCCGGAAAGCACCGGAATTCATTCAGAGAATTAAAACCTTGCTGAAGTCGGTTTGATTATGCAGGTAAAATCACTCCTCCTTGCCATCCTCAGCCTTTGCCCTTTTGGTGCACTTCATCCGCAGACACCATCATATTATCATTATTCGACAAACGATGGGCTGGCTTCGTCAACCGTATTTAATATCATACAGAGCCGCGACGGGTTTATCTGGTTTGCCACTTTAAACGGGATGAGCAGGTTTGACGGTAAACATTTTACTACATACCGTACAAACGACGGGCTTAATTCAAATACGATAACCGCGCTGGCCGAAGGAAACGGGGGTGAATTATATATTGGTAATTATGAAAAGGGGGTTAATGTACTGCAAAACGGAAGGATAGAAAATTATTGCGATAACATCCATGGAAAGAGCCTGGCTATCTCATATTTGATGGTAGTTCCATCAGGCAAAGACGAGCAAAAATTATATGCGTACCGGAGTTATGGGAACATCAACACTTTTACTAAAACAAAGCAAGGGGGTTTGATTTCTGATATTTTCAATACCATCCCGGTTCATATCAACAGGTTAAAATTATTCCCTGGCGGGGAGATCATTGCTTTAACTTCAAACGGCTTATTCAGCCTAAGGGATAACAGACTTGAAAAATTAAGAATTGAGGGTTTTCCAGATAGTGATGTGTATTGTATTTCAACAGGATACGGGGGCAGTTACCTTATAGGGACAAAAGGGATGATCTACCGCATTAATAACAACAGGGTTATTAAAAAGTTCAGGATCAAACTGGCCGGGAACAATGATGTAAGCTGCATTTTAAGCGATAAAAACCAAAATATCTGGTTTTCGATAATGAACAAAGGGTTCTATGTAATTCCAGGGGATTCAAATGGCATTATTGACATTGGAAGTAAAATGGGGCTGCAGAATTCACTGGTCAATGATTACCTGGAAGATATTGAGGGGAATATCTGGGTGAGTACTTATGGCAAAGGTGTTTATTGCTTAAACAATCTTTACCTGAAAAGCTATAATGAAAATGACGGGATGAGCAATAATAATGTTTATTCAGTGGTTGATGGGGGATCAGGGAGGTTGCTGACTGGCACTTTTAACGGAATAAACATCCTGGAAAACGGAACTTTTTATCAGCTTAAAAGCAAATCACTTAAAACCCTGACCGATTACATTTACAGCATAAAAAACATCAATAAGGAGTTTTACATATGCGGGGCAACCGGTGCGAGTGAGATAGAAAATGTTTCGTTCATGGGGCTCAGGATGCATATCATCGACCGGCCTTCATTCTGCAAAACCCGCAAGGGTCTTTACCTGCTCGGGAGCGGGGGAAATTTCATCCTCGTTCAGACTACTATAAATAATGCGAAACAGGGGTCATCCATGTTCCATATATTCGGGGACAGCTCTTCAATCAACAGGGTTAACGAGATATTTGAAGATTCTGAAGAAAATGTATGGATAGGGACCACCCTGGGTTTGTGTAAAATCACCAATTCAACGGCCCCTCTTAAAGATTGGACGAAATCATTCTTTCACTCCGATCCTGTTCTGGGTTCGAGAATAAATGCCATTTTCCAGGACAGGAAAAATAATGTATGGTTTGCCGGCGAGAAGGGCATAGGAAAATATCAGGCTGGGAATGATCGGCTTAAAACCTACACTGACATTAAGGGGTATGACTTGTCATCTTCAACCTCGATTACCGTTGATAACAAGGACAGGGTATGGATTGGCAGCATGAAAGGCTTGTTTGTATTTGACGGGAATTCGGTCAAATACCTGAACCGGCAAACGGGCCTTCCTTCGGATGAGGTGCTTTCATTGTATTTTGACGGTTTGAAAAACACCCTCTGCATCGGCAGCAGCAGCGGGCTTTCATTCCTGGATCTGACATTGTTTGACAATTACAATCCTTCGCCTCCCGATGTAAGAATTATCAGTATTAAAGCCGGTAATTCGGTTTATACAAATTATAATAAGCTGGTTTTTGAACCTGAACAAAGGGATGTTTCCTTTGAATTAAAAGCATTGAATTTTTCCTCACCGGGTTCAGTAAAATTTGAATATAAACTGAATAACGGATGGATTGCAACAGATTATGATTTCCTGAATTTTTTATCGTTGAAAAATGGGGTTTACAATCTCCAGATCAGGGCCAGGGCGCAGAATACCGGTTGGAGCAAACCATTTTTACTGACTTTCAGGGTGAAGCCGAAATTTTTCGAAACTATTTGGTTCGACCTTTTGCTTATTTCAGTCTTTATGTTTTCAACACTGCTGGTGGTAAGCTGGAGGCTCAGGACAAATAACAATAAGGTCAGAAGGGAACTTGAGCTTAGCGAAAGGATCAATGAACTGAAACACCAGGCCTTATCGGCAATGATGAACCCACATTTTATTTCCAATTCCCTTAATTCGGTTCAATACCTGGTCAACAGCCACAAGTACGAAGAGGCTAACGATTATATTGCCATGATGGCCAAGCTTATGCGTAAGAACCTGGATACGGCGGGAAGCGGCTTCATTCTTTTATCAGAAGAAATCAACCGGCTTAAACTTTACCTGGATATAGAGAAGCTGAGGTTCCAGGAAAGCTTCTCGTATGAAGTCATCTGCGGTCCCGATATTGATGCCGCCTGTGTGATGATACCCAATATGATTATTCAGCCCTTTGTTGAAAATTCATTATGGCATGGGATCATCAATTCGGGGAACAAGGGACTTCTCACGGTTTCATTCGCCTTTGAAAATGTGTATATTGAATCCTCCATATACAGGTCCCTGATCATAAAGGTCACCGACAATGGGATCGGGATCAATGAAGCAAGGAAGAATAAAAAGGAGGACCATATTTCAAAAGGCATACAAATTATTGAAGAACGCCTTAGCCTACTCAGCACCAAACTGGATCTTCCCAAACCGATCATGTTTGAAGACCTGAGCAATTACGAAAACAACTCCCATGGCACCGAAGTGATCATTTCACTGCCTCCCCCTCTCTATAAACTGATTATCCAGGAGCCGGGCAACACCTCCACTCTTACCGTTTAACCGGAATTTAATACCGTTCACCAATTTCCACATACCATGTGTTGGTTAGGTATTGCGCTGCACCTGCATTGACGGTATGTTTGAACGGAATTTAAAAAAGTTCAATTGAAAAATCTCAAGAGTCTGTTACGACTGTTCTCCAAAAAGCCTTCTGACCCTTCGCCCCTACTGATAATTAAAAAGAATACGGATGATGCGAATGTGAAAGAATACAGATCGATAGATGAAGCTATCGCGGATCTTGAAAATGATCCTAATGTTTCCTCCGGTAAAATCGAAAAACTAAAAACAGCTCTGAAAAACCTGAAGAATAAAAATTCCATCAGGATCAGGAATGGTGAACTCGTAAAGTAGAATTAACAAATTCAGGATCATCAAAAATCAATGTCATGAAAAAAGTATTAATACTCATTACCATATTATTCACAGCGTGTTACACACAGGCCCAGGTAAACGGCTTCACTCTTACCGACCCGGCTTTCCCAGCGGTACATAACCTGGGTGATTCTTTCCCTTTAAATGTTTCTTTTAACTGGACAGCTTTCACCACCAGCGATACCGTGAAAATAAATTACAATGCTGCTTTGGTTAATTATGATCCCGCTTGCGCAGCGGCATTGCCATCCTGCATGACTTTATCAATCAGCGGCAGCCAGCTTAAAATTGTAATAGCCAATTTATCAGCCTGCACAAGCACAGGCGCAATAAGTTTCAATGTCTGTTTCAGGTTTAACTGCCCTGATTCCTGCACGGGCGTTATCAAAGCATCAGTGTTTACAGGCATTAATACAGATAACAAGGGAACTTCCCTGAATGCAAACTGCAGCTCGAACGGGATTCTAAATAACAGCGTATCGTTGAACCACTTTTTTCAATCGTTCAATGCATTAACAACGGAGGTTACCTTCAGAGCATGTTTTTATAATCCCGCTTGTTTTAAGATCAGCAACCCGGTTTTTGACATTGCACTTTCTCCTTCAGTAGGTACTATTACCTCGGTATATGGGACGAATTACACCTACACACTTTCGGGAAATTCAATTACACCCAACCTTACCGCCATAAATCCAAATGCAAACGATTGTTTTTATTACGTGGTAAAGCTTGACTCCTGCAATGCAGGGCTTGGGCAAACACTTACAAGCGACGTAACCTTAAAAGGCACAAACTGCAATATACCGGGCAGTATTATTAAAGGCCCGGTTCCTGCATCTTTTACTATCCCTGCAATTCCAGTTGCCGTTTCAAGTGTTTCCGTTACCAATATGTCGGCAACATCTTCAACTTTTTCATATGCCATAAATAATACGGGGAATACACCGATAGACTTAACTGCCAGCAATTTTTTACCACTGGTTCATTTAAAAAGTTCGACCGATCCAACTCCATCCATTTCAGTATCCCAGGGCACTTCACAAGCCGGGCTAAGCGGGAGTGTTACATATTATGATTGTACTTCGTCAGCTACAGCTGCTTTCCCCCTGCCTGGCAACGGAGCTTCCAATGCTGCAGCCCCTTCATCAAACACAACAAAGTTCAGGCATACTGTAACCAACTTATTGCCAGGTCAATGGGTGAATCTGGTTTTACACTATGATCTTTCTGCATCCTGCAGCGGTGCAGCAGGCAATCCGCCATACAAAGACAGTCTGGCAATATCCTATACCTGCGATGCCGGGGCGGGAGGTGGATGCATAGCCTGCGGGCAGGGAGGAAATACAACTACGGTGATTACGTATAACCCAAGCCCGTTTTTATCCTGTATATCTAATCAATCCATACCGGGCTGCAAGAATATAGGAGATACAATAAGCTTATGTTATGAATTTAAAAACAGCGGAGATGCCGCTTTGCTTAACGGGGTGCTCGACATACAGTTTCCGGCCTGGTTACAAGCTGTTAATACAAGTGTTGTATATACCGGCTTTTCACCTAATCCCACCATTATATCTGCAACAAATCTTAAATTTAATTTACCATTAATCCCAACAGGCGACAGCGCATATTCGATATGTTTGAAAGCTGTCGTTCAGAGTGGTGCTGTAGGAGGATCAAATGCTTTCTGGTCAAAGGTTTCGGGAAGTAATTTACCTGATCCCCAGAATGTATGTTATACCTCGCTCAATATTTGTGCTTTTGCTGCAATCGGCATAGATAAAAAAGTCAAAGGGAGTTTGAACGGAAGTTATGCAAGCAGTGGTAACGGGAAACCCAACACTACCGTGTTTTACCAGGTGACTGTTCATAATACCGGAACTATTCCGGTCGATTCTTTGATTGTTATCGACAGGATACCCGCCACGGGGAACCTCACTATCCTTGGCAGTCCTGCTTCATTGCCCTTAACCGATCAGTTTAACATGCAAATGCTGGCTGTACCGATAAATGTTAATTATACAGCTTCCTATACAACTGCCCAAAATGTTTGCACCGGCTGGCCTGCTACCGGCACTCCCTGCACCGCGGGTACATGGGTGAATACCGTTGAGGATGGCGGAGTTAAATTTGACTTCAATCCAACGTACACCCTGGCACCGGGAGGAAGCTATACGTTTACATTCACAACAAAAATACCCGCCGGCACTGCCGATGGGCTCAATGATTGCAACACCGCCGGGTTTATTGCAAAATCAAAAACAGGCGGTTATACAATTAACCCGGTTGAAACGAGCCCTGTTTGTATTACGGTGGTCAATGACACCTGCAATCATCTCTGTAATTCCGACTTCGAAGATAAGCAGCTGGTACCAGCCGGAAGCCAGATTATCATTACGGAGGATTCGGTCCCATGCTGGAAGACTACCGCAACCGACCATATGATTGAAATCTGGGGCAACGGGTTCCAAAGTGTGCCATCCTATTCGGGCAACCAGTTCATTGAGTTAAACGCAAACATGGTTGGCACGCTTTACCAGGATTTTACAGCAATCCCCGGAAGCAGCGTGACCATTTCCTTTGCCCACAGGGGGCGCCCGGGGTACACAAACCAGATGAGCGTAGCCATCGAACCTGCACCTATCGGCAGCGGGACAGCTGTTGTATTGGGAACCTTCACAGCCAGCATCACAGCCTGGACTATGAACACGGTAAGCTATACATTTCCCAATACCGGGACTTCCTACGTGCTTAGCTTTATTTCCCTCCCTGTCGGAGGCACTTCGGCAGGCGGGAATTTCCTGGATGACATCTCCGTCGACTGCCATACCGATATTTGCAGCAAAACCAATGCAAGGATCACAAAGCTGGGTACAGGCGAATGTTGTTACCTGCTTGAAATATCCAATACTTACAAGCCTGATTATTTTACCGGTATTTCAATTACTTCAGATAACCTGACCCTTGCAAACGTCTCTTCTTCAAACTCCTGGAGCAGCATCACCTACCAGGATCCGAACCAGGTTGTTTTTACAAAAACACCTTCATATAACGGAATCCCTATGGATTCTGCAGGATTCCAGGCTTTAGGGGTGATTTGTTTTGCAGGAAACGGCAGTAACCATATCAACGTCAATTTCATCGGCAATTCTCCGAATTACGATACGGTTTGCCGAAAAACACTGACCAACCAGGGCTGCAGTGTCCCGGTTGATACTAATTGCGTTGCCATCCTGAACATGAAAGCCGAATGTGACACCGGGGCTGTTAAAATGAAGTTCAGGGTAAAAAACAACTCCACTTTTACAGTTCGCGGGCTTACACTTTATTCCCAAAATCCTGATGTAATCCCTTCTCCAAAATTTATAGGGATACCTGACCTACTGCCTGGTCAAACTTCAGCTTTAATTGAAACCGCTTTGATCATTTCAAACAATGCGACCCATGCATGTTTCTTCTTTGCAGCCTGCGATCAGTATACAAAACCTGGTCCAAACGGTCCTTTCCCCTCATGGTGCTGCATGGACAGCATACCGTATTGCGTTGATATTCCTCATTGCGATCCCTGTGACGGCATCTCATTTACTTCAACCAAAAGCGATCCCGTAAAATGTTGCTACAACCTCACCCTAAGCAGCAATTATTACAATGCTAATATCGAATACCTCGAGTTTACTGGTCTCGGAGGGACCCAGTTCGCGATCTTTACCGGGTGGAATATCATACCGCCGGTTGGAAGCAGCCATATAAAGATCAAAGCGCCGGGGGGCGGAATTCCTCCGGGACTTTACCCTGATTTTGCTTCCTTCTGCCTTACGGGGACATCAGCTGCTCCTCATATGGTGGTCATTAAAAGCATAGATACCAAGGGGAATCATTTATGCACCGATACCCTGAAATTCGATTCCTGCCAGATGGTGGCTCCTACCTGCGCCAATATAGTCAACGATTCTCTATATTGTTCGGGGAACAAGGTAAGGTACACGTTTTTTGTGAAGAATAATTCACCTTTCACAATGTACCAGGTTGACTACAGAACAACAGATCCCAGCCTGGTCCTGGATTCAAACTTCACCCAGCCTCATCCTCCCATTGCACCGGGATTGACCGGTGGCCCGTTTACAGTCAGCATTGACTCCGCGAGCCAGAGCCTTGACAGGTTCTGCATGTATCTCACTGCGCATAACGGGATATATGACACTGCAACAGGCCAGGCAGCAACTGAATGCTGTACCGACTCCATTGGAGGAATCTGCCTTCCCATGATAAAATGCGGGGGAGCCGATACAAATTGCTGCTCGTTTGACCATATGAAGATCCCTACCGGCATCACACCCAACGAGGACGGTAAAAACGACGCATTTGAAATTCTGAATTCAGCTTGCTGCAGTTTTATTTCCATTAAGGTGTTTAACCGCTGGGGAAATATCGTCTACCAGAACAGTGATTATAAAAATGACTGGAAAGGCGTCAACAATAGCGGCCAAAAGCTGGTGCAGGGAACCTATTTCGTCCTGCTTGAGCTTCCGAACGGGGATAAAAAGAGCATGTATGTTGATATCAGGTATTAAATTCTTAAACTCTGAAAAATGAAAAAAATCATAATACTTGCAATGATATGTTCCGCATTTGTTGCAAAAGCCCAGCAGGAACCACAGTATACACAGAACCAGTTTAACAGCAACCTTGAGATCAACCCTGCCTATGCCGGCGCGAACGACGATGCCAGCCTCAGCCTCAGGTACCGAAAGCAATGGGTGGGGTATACCGGCTCTCCTTCCACGCTCTTCTTTAACGCTGAAAGCAAAATCGTTAAACAGCGGCTTGCATTAGGTATCACGGTTATCAGTGACTGGATAGGAATTACTCAAAGCACATCAGCCGACCTGAGTATTGCCTCCCACCTGCACCTGGGCGCAAAAGGGCTTCTATCGGCCGGGATCAAACTTGGTGTTCAATTTCTGAAGTCGGATTTTTCAAAACTCTCAAATGTTGACATCACGGATCCCCTGTATAACACAAACTCCAGTGTTTTCATTCCATATGCAGGGTTTGGACTGCTTTACCACACCCCCAAATTTTATGTTGGCTTTTCTGTTCCCCAGGTTGTTTCATTTGAGAGTGTTTCCCCTCAGACGAAAATCGTCAAACCACACTTCTTTCTTTACGGGGGGTACAGGATCGTCCTTAACAGTGATTTTGAACTCAGGCCTGCACTCTTGGGCAAATACGTTTCTTCGGCACCCTTCGAAGCAGATATCGCCCTGGATGCATGGTTCAAAGGCATGGTCGGTCTTGGGGTTTCTTACCGCACTTCCGATGCAATCAACTTTATGGTAAAAGGCAAGATTGGGAATTTTTACCTGGGCTATTCTTACGACCTCACGATTTCAGGCCTTAGTCCATACAATTCGGGAACCCACGAGGTCTATCTGGGATTTGAATTTGGTAAGAAAAGCAGCCTTGACAGGAAACAGAATAACCGGTATTTTTAAAAATGTTACAATGAAAAAATTGATATTGATACTGTTTTGTTTTTTCAGCATTTCATTGTTTGCGCAAAAGCAGCAGGCCGATAAAAAATTCAAACTGTATGAATACAGTGAAGCAATACCACTTTACAGGCAATACCTCGAGAAATCTCCTGACGATTATGTGGCAGAAAAGAATCTCGCTTTATCCTACAATTACACAAATAACATAGCAGGCTCTATAGAAGTTTACCAGTCACTGGTCAATCTAAAGCAGGCTGTTCCCGAGGACTGGTACGAACTTGTGCAATTGTTAAGGATAAACGGCAATATTGCTGATGCCAGGAACTACGCTCTGCAATACCAGCAGAAAAGCAAAGGGGAAAGAGCAGAGAACCTTATCCGGTCCATTGATATGTATGATGAACTGATGTCGGGCAAAGACAACTTTATAGTGGTCAACAAAACAGCATCATACACCCAATCTGTCTTTGCCCCGGTGTATTATCTCGGAGGGCTGTTAGTAACAGCCGAGAACCCCGAAGGGGCTAAAAATGAATGGACCGGAAGGGGAGATACAAAACTGTTTGTTACCGATTTCAATTGCAGCAAGCTAAACCCGGTGGCGACCGAAATCATGTCGAAATACAATGATGGACCTGCCACCATATCGAATGACGGAACAATAATGTACCTGACCACCATCAATAAAAAATCCATACTGGAGCAGGATGTTCACACCAGCAAACTGCAAATCTCCGCTGCCTTGCTCAAGGATGGCAAATGGTTGCCGTCGGATATATTCAAATTCAACAACGCCGGTTACAATGTTGCCCACCCGGCACTCAGGAACGACGGAACCATGCTGGTGTTTTCGTCTGATAAACCGGGAGGAAAAGGCGGAATGGATTTATATTATTGCATCAAACTGCCCGACAATACCTGGTCCGAACCGGTAAATATCTCAATATTAAACACTTCAGGCAATGAAATATTTCCGTCTTTTGATGCTGCAGGAAATCTGTACTTTTCGTCCAATGTTCTGCCAGGTCTTGGCGGACTGGACCTGTTCGTTTCCAAAACGGATGGTGACAATTTTTCTCCTCCTGTTAACCTTAAAGCGCCAATAAACTCCAGCTATGATGATTTTGCTATTGCCACGAACAATAAGCTTGAAAGCGGTTTTATATCCACGAACAGGTTTGGAACCCCCGAAACGGATGATATCGCTTTCTTCTCCAGAAAAGAAATCACTAAGCCTTTACTCAAAACCATAGTAAAAATCAATGTGCTGGATAAGTACACTTCCACTCCCCTGCCCTATGTTACCGTAACATTGAAAGACGATAAAAATAATATTGTTTTCCAGGGGATGACCGATCCCAATGGCATACTGACTGCCGAAGAACTTCCAGCCGACAATTACAGGGTTCAGGGCATGCTTAATGAAGTAACAACCACCATTGCAATGATAGGAAAAGAGGAATTTTCCAAAGAACTGATTGAGAAAACCATTTTACATAACGATCCACGGTTTACCTTATCGGGAATAGTTACAAATTCTCATAACGACCTGCCTGTTTCAGGGGTAAAAGTCAGTTGTGACAACACTGTTCTGAATAAAAAAAATTCGAAAATTACAGCTGCCGACGGTAAATTCTTCTTCCAGCTTGAACAGTCCAGTGATTTTAAAGTCGCAGGAGAACTGCAGGGCTGGTTAAGCAGTGAAGAAATATATGAAACGACCAAAGGACTGGACCGGAGCAAGGACCTGTATGTAAAATTAAAACTGAGTATGCAGCAGCCGGCAGCCGGGGAAGTGATCAGGTTGGATAAAATCTATTACGACTACGATAAAAGTGATATCCGGCCCAGGTCGGCCGAGGAGCTTGACAGGTTGGTCAAGCTTATGAACGATTTTCCCGATATGAAAATAGAATTATCATCGCATACCGACAGTAGGGGCAGCAATGCCTACAATCAGAAGCTTTCACAGAGCAGGGCCAACTCGGCAGTGGCCTATATCCTTAGTAAAGGAATATCAGAAAGCCGTATCACTGCAGTCGGATATGGCGAATCAAGGCTTGTCAACGGCTGTTCTGATGGTGTGAATTGTACCGAAGCACAGCATCAGGAAAACCGCAGGACTGAATTTGAGATTATAAGCTGCCCATCCTGCCCGAAAATTGTAAAATAAAGGCAAAGGCTCCTACCTGTTTTTAAATGCTTTTATGCCTGCAAACCTGGACTTATCGCCCAGTTCTCTCTCGATCCGCATCAGCTGATTGAATTTCTCAATTCTTTCACCCCTGCAAGCGCTTCCTGTTTTCAGATGGCCTGCATTTACAGCAACGGTAAGGTCTGCAATAAAACTGTCAGGGGTTTCGCCGCTCCTGTGCGAAACAAATGCGTTGTAATTATTTTTATAGGCAAGATCAATGGTTTCCAGTGTTTCTGTTACCGTCCCTATCTGGTTTAATTTAATCAGGATGGAATTGGCAACACCTTTGGCGATGCCTTCGGCCAGGATTTTCTTATTTGTGCAAAAAAGATCATCTCCCACAATTTCAATTTTCTTTCCCAGTACGTTAGTGAGGTTGTGCCAGCCCTGCCAGTCATTTTCGGCTAAGCCGTCCTCAAGCAAAACAATGGGATATTGATTTACCCAGTTTTCCCAGAGTTTCACCATTTCATCGCTTGAAATTGACTTTCCTGAACTCTTTGAAAATTTGTATTTGCCCTCATCCCACATTTCACTTGTGGCCGGATCGAGACAAATACTTACATCGGTTCCCGGTTTGTAACCGGCTTTAACAATTGCTTCAAGGATCACATCAACCGCTTCCTCATTTGATTTCAGGTTTGGGGCAAACCCTCCTTCATCACCAACGCCGGTATTATAATTCTTCTTTTTCAATACCGTTTTAAGGGTATGAAATACTTCCACTCCCATCCTTATCGATTCGGTGAATGAGGGTGCATTGTGGGGAGCAATCATGAATTCCTGGAAATCCACGTTATTGTCGGCATGGGCACCGCCGTTAATCACATTCATGCAGGGGACCGGAAGAAGTTGTGCATTATCCCCACCCAGGTACCTGTACAAGGGAATCCCGGCGTTTTTTGCCATTGCCCTTGCATAAGCCATGGAAACAGAAAGTATGGCATTCGCACCCAGTTTGGATTTATTCGCAGTTCCATCCAGGCCAATCATCAAATAGTCAAGTTCTTTCTGGCTTTCAAACGATTTTCCCTGGACCTCTTTTGCAATGATACTATTGACATTGCCAACAGCTTTCAAAACGCCTTTTCCCCCGTAACGGTTTTTGTCCCCGTCGCGCAATTCACAGGCTTCGCGTTCACCGGTTGAGGCGCCACTGGGTACCATGGAATGCCCGGTAATCCCGTTTTCAAGTTCGACGAAAGCTTCCACGGTTGGATTCCCACGGGAATCCAGAATTTCAGATGCTGTAATTTTTTTTACTTTCATAATGTTATCTTGTTATAGGTTTTTTCTGCGATTCAAAATTGTCGGAATAATAACGGCTTTTGCCGGTTTAAAGTATAGGATTCCATAGTAAGAATTCATGTTGCGGGATTGCCGGTGGTTTCACTTCCTTTATCATCATTGTCGAGTTGCAGCATCTCCTCATCGCTAAACGGGATCTTTAAAAGATGTTTCGGAAGGAAGGCAAAATTCGCAATTATTGTCGGAATAACCGCACTTCCGATGACTACAGCAACCAGGTAGGAATATTGATCCTTACTGACGATCCCATGGGTGAGTCCGTACATTGCCGAAATAGTGCCAAATGTCAAACCGGTCGACATCAGCAAGGTATAGTACCATATTTCCTTACGGTCGCTCCTGAACCTGCTGATCACCGGGAACAAGCCTAAAATTTTCGAGAAGACCTTCGAACTGAACAGGATCAGTATCAATAATGGGGCTGCTATGATAGCCGGTATCGAAACCAGGGCGCCGGCGCGAAGAAAATAGAATGGAGTCAGAAACCCAACTGTAAGAGTCCTTAAACGCCTGATAAAATGATCATCTTTGTTAATTGTGGTTGCCAGGACCATCCCTACTATGTAGGCTGGCAAAACAGCTTCACTGCCGGCCCAGAAAGACAGGGAGCCGAGAAAGAACAAAACGAGCAATATCCATTTTGTCCTGATTGCAGCCGTTTTGAAAGCATACAGCTGCATCATCTTTCGCGTTATTGAAGGGAGGAAAATAAAAACCAGGATACTGGCAGTAATGAAAATGATTGTTTTATAGGTAAACGGAGCAAAGATCAGGCCCAGGGCTATAACTGTTCCAAGGTCATTCACAAAGCAGGCTCCTAAAATTCCTTTGCCAAACTCAGTTTTGTTAAACCCGTACTCAAGCATCACCGAGTAAACAACTGCCATTGAAGTGGTGGACAAGGCAATTCCTGCAAGGAGGCTGGCTCTGAATTCCCAGTGCAGGATATATTTCGCTGCTGCCGAGGCACCCAGGAAGGGCATGAGGAAACCAACTGCTCCAACGATGAAGACTTCTTTACGCTTTGCCTTAAGCACCGAAGGTTCCAGTTCAGCACCTGCAAGGAAAGTCAGTAGTATGGCTCCGGTGGAAGCGATAAATCTCAACCATTCCTCATTGGTTTTCAATACATCAGCTATAAAATAATGGGAACACACATATCCTGCCAGAGCCCCGACACAAATTTCTATGAGGGCCATGGATATCTTAAGTTTATTTGCAAGTACCGTTGCCAGCACTGCCAGGAAAAGCCAGATGGTCGCAGTAAAAAAGATTTCAGTCATAGTTCTGATGCTTGTTTATTTTCTTTTCTGTGCGAAATAGTACCTCCAGTCAAAAGCGATCCTCAGGCCGAGGATCAAGGTTGTTTTGACCTTGGGCGCAGGTGTATCAACAGGAGAAATCACTGTAACCTTTCCGGGAATGTCAAAGCCTCCATATATCTGTGCGACCAGGCTTGCCGTCTGGTTGGATGAGAATGAATGAAAAGGCCTGTATTCCACAATTGGGAATTCAAGTTGGGTTGTGCGCATTGAAATCATGACCTGGTCAGGTGTATTGTTCAGGGTGACGGGTATTATGAACCTGTCGGGGGCCCTGGTATTTCCGTATAAATAGACCCCGACTTCCCGCCCAAGAATAAACTGAAATCTCCCGATTGAAGTCACCATTCCCGATTGCCAGGGAAGCAATCCGCCATTACCCGCAGCGATTATCATTTTGGTCATTGCTTTGGGTGCGAACAGGTATAGGATGGGGGCCACGATCAAAAGGTCGCCTGGGATAAGGTAGAAAGGCAGGCGAAGGCGCGCATAAAAGGCATCCCGGCTTGGGATAGCCGAGGAAATGCTCCCGAATTGCTTGAGGTCAGGGTCAGTCGCAAATTTCATCGATGAAGATCCGTCCTGTTTCCATCCCAGGTCAAGAAACACAAGCCCGTCACCGGCTTCATTCAAAACTCCTTCGAGACCAAGGCCAAGGCGGATCGACATTTCGAGACCTCCAACCGCACCGGTGGTATTCTGTTCCTTGTCAAAACCGCTGAAGACTGCAGATCCCGTAGCGGCGGCAGCCAGCCCGATAAACGGCCCGACTTCCGACCTGAAACGGGGAAGTTCGCCAATGCCCGCGGTAAGCCCGGGAACGGCCGTAGGCATAAAAACAGGGATAAGGAACCTGTCGATGGCCGTATCAACTTTCCTGGGAGGCAGGAAATTCATTTTTGAAATATTCAGGGTATCCGGACCTGAAAGCAGGTTCTCATCCGTAGCCAGGTGCACCGGGCTTCTTCCCCCGGCGGCATCCAGGAAATCCTGCAGGCTCTTAAGCACGTCATTAGCGGTTCTTTCAGCATCCGCAGGCCTCATAAAAGCATCTCCCATCAGGATGGTCCTTTCACCCGACCAGGTAGTCACTTCAAGTCCTTTCTCGTTATAATAATCATGTGTTCCCTTGCGCTGTGCGGCATTTCCCCAGGTTCCTGCCACATGGCCCGATGCAAACATATCCTCGAGAAAATGGAGTGCGAAAGCTTCATCGGCCAGGGCCGACATCATCAGGGACCGGCGTTCCTCCCCTCCCATGGTCCCTTCGGCAAACTTCTGGGCTTTAAGCAGCGCACTGGTATGGAACCAGGCATATGTGCCCATGGCATTCATCTCGCATCCCCTGCTGCAACATTTATCAAAATACTGATCAGGTTTTGTATTGACATCCATGCGATAAAGCATGAAATGGACATTATTGGACCCGGCCCTGGTCACATAATCGGGATCGACCCTGAACAATTTCAGATCGGATTCCTTAAGCTTATTGATCCTTTCGCTCCTGTTCCGTGCATTTGCAATACCCGTTTTTAACTCCGCGGCCACATCGGCCACACCCAAAATCCATTCTGTTTCCAGTACTTCATAAAGAAGGTTTACAGGGGAAGTGGAATGATCGCCCGAAATTGCCGGCCAGGAAGCAAAATCAATAAATTTGGGCTTTCTTGCATTTGAAGTATCAACCGTCGTGGCAAAAAGCCTTGATTCATGGCCTTTCCTTACCAGTGTCCAGAATTGTTCCAGCTCAGCACGCCGCGCAGGGTCAAGTTTTTGTATTGCAAGTGCGGTTATACCCCGGTGTTCAGGGTAAATCCAGGCATCGGCATTAGAAGCGAAGGCAGCAATTAACAAGGCAGTAATCAGGAGGTTTTTCATAAGTGCTAATATAACGATGGTTTTATGCAGATGTTAAAGATAGCGTATTAAGGCATAAGGGAAGCTCAGGCCGGGAATTTCAAATTCACAAAATGGGCTAAAAACTCAGGGTGCCAGGCGCTCGATAATCCAGCCGGACCTGCTTTTCCGGTATTGTATCCTGTCGTGCAACCTGTTGTCCCTTCCAGACCAGAATTCAAAGCGATCGGGAACCAGGATATAACCTCCCCAGTTGCCGGGTCTTTGCGGAGATTTTTGCCCAAGGTCATTTGAGAATGCTGCATGCATGGCATCAAGGAAAAGCCTGTCGGGGATCACCGAGCTTTGAGGCGAGATGCAGGCGCTGATGCGGCTGCCCAGGGGGCGGGCATTAAAATATGCATCAGATATTTTCGCACTCACCTTCTTTATCTTACCCTCCACCCTCACCTGCCGGTACAATCCGTGCCAGTAAAACAACAAGGCCCCATAGGGATTTGAACCGAGATGCAGGGCTTTACGGCTTTGGTAATTTGTGAAAAAGTGAAACCCGCCAGCCTTTAAATCCCTGAACAACACCATCCTGACAGAAGGCCGCCCGTCTTCATCCGCAGTTGCCAGTGCCATAGCTTCAGGTTCATGTTCGAAGTTTTTCTCTGCTTCTTTAAACCATGACCTGAACTGATCCATAGGATCCTGCCTGAATTTAAAGGTTCCTGTCATTTTTTCATTGCTTATTTTGACGTTTGTGGCTTTACTTTTCAAATTCTGTTGGTATTATAAAAATCAACCAAAAATAATTAATTCCTATCTTTACGCAAAGTTTTATATTCACGTGATGACTAATAAAATCACTAAATCAGAGCTTGCCGAAATTAAAGAAAAGAACAGAGGCAGCCGTTCATACACAAACGGGGAAGTCACGATATACTGGAGACCACATTTATGCATTCATTCGGCAAATTGCCTGACTGGTTTGCCAAAAGTTTTTGATAATTCATCCCGGCCATGGATAAAACCACAGGAAGCATCGGGTAGAGATATTATAAGGGTTGTCAACACCTGCCCCACAAGGGCTCTCACCTATCTGAAAAATTGTGCGAATGCGGCAGGAGATAAACCAAAACCTTCGTCTGACAAGACCACTGCTGTAAAGGTTCAGATCATGAAAAACGGGCCAGCCCTGATCCGTGGTAATTTTTTCATCACCGACGGAACAGGCAATCTCATTGAATCCGACAATGAAGTTGCCTCAATCTGCCGTTGTGGTGGCTCAAAGAAGAAGCCTTTTTGCGACGGGACACATTTAAAGATCGGATTTACTGATTAAAAACTGCTCCTGCCTGAAAAAGGTCGGGGAATGAGCCTGAAAATAAATAAACCTTATGATCATAGGATTACTGAAAGAAGAATTACCCGAAAGAAGGGTTGCCCTTTTACCTGAGGCGGTGAAAACGCTTACGGGGATGAATGTTAAGGTACTGGTTGAGAAGAATGCAGGCCTGAATGCCTTTGCCCCGGATACAGAATATGAGGCTGCGGGAGCTGGCATTCATTCAAAGGAAGAAGTGTTCGCATCGGCAAACTTCATTATCAAAATTCAGCCTCCCGATGCAAAAGAGCTCGGGCTGATGAAGGAGGGGCAGGTTTTCCTTGCTGTATTTAACCCCCTCGTCAATCATAGCCTGGTCAGGGAGCTTTGCGACAAGGGGATCACCAGTTTCAGTCTTGATATCCTGCCACGCACATCACGAGCCCAGGCCATGGACATACTTTCATCTATGGCGACGGTTTCGGGGTACAAGGCTGTACTTACAGCAGCGAATAATCTTGCAAAATTTTTCCCCATGTTCATGACTGCGGCAGGTACTGTCACCCCGGCCAAGGTCCTGATACTGGGGGCAGGTGTAGCAGGACTCCAGGCACTGGCCACATCCCGCAAACTCGGCGCTGTGGTTGAAGTCTTTGATGTGCGTACCGCTGTTAAAGAAGAAGTCACCGGGCTTGGAGGGAAGTTCGTCGAGGTGGAAGGCGCCACAGACGATAAAGCGGCAGGCGGGTATGCCGTTGAACAGACCGAGGACTTCAGGAAGAGGCAGGCACAGGCAATTCACGATCATGCCGTGAAATCCGATGCAGTGATCTGCACGGCCCAGATCCCAGGCAAGAAAGCCCCTCTTTTGCTGCGTAAGGAAACAGTTGAAGCAATGAAAGCCGGAGCCGTGATCATCGACCTGGCAGCTTCCACAGGAGGGAACTGCGAGCTCAGCAGGGATAATGAAACCATAACTCACAGGCAGGTAAAGATCATCGGCAACTCTGCGTTCCCTTCCGACATGCCATCAGATGCAAGCAAAATGTTTGGAAAGAATGTGATTAATTTCCTGAAACTTATGTTTACAGCCAAGGGGGAGTTCAGCCTGAACTGGAGCGATGACCTTGTTAAGGGGACCTGTGTAACCCACAATAAAGAAGTGCTGAATGAAAGAGTAAAATCAACAATCAATTAATTTATCTCATATGAATAGTATCCTATTGTTTTTATTGCAATACCGGGAAGCGATCTTTATTATCATCCTGTCTCTTTTCCTGGGGATTGAAGTCATCTCCCATGTGCCTTCGGTTCTTCATACGCCCCTGATGTCGGGAGCCAATGCCATCCATGGCGTGGTGATCATCGGGGCTATAATCGTAATGGGTCATGCACATGATGTACTGCCGATGATACTAGGGTTCCTGGCTGTTGTTCTTGGCACTCTCAATGTAGTTGGGGGTTTCGTCGTTACCGACCGTATGCTTGAGATGTTCAGGAAAAAGAAATCCAAAAAGTAAAGAACGATGGAAACGATACAGACTTTAATACAATATACTCCCGAGATCAGCATACTTGAAATCTCCTATATTCTTGCCTCGGTACTGTTTATCGTCGGGCTGAAAAGGCTCAGCCATCCCGACACTGCAAGGAACGGCAACCTCTGGGCTGCTGCAGGCATGGGGCTGGCTATATTATTTACCATACTGTTTCATAAAAAAGACGGGGAAAGCATTGGGAATATCCCATGGATACTGGGGGCCCTGGTATTGGGCACAGCCGTAGGCTGGGTTGCCGCAAGGAAAGTCAAGATGACGGCGATGCCCCAGATGGTGTCGATGTTCAACGGTATGGGCGGGGCCTGTGCTGCCATGATCTCGATGATGGAATTTCCAAAGCTGCAGTCAACGCTTGCAGCTGCAGGTGCATCCAGCATGTTTCACGGAGAAACCCTGGCGATCCTCTTCGGACTGACCATAGGCGGGGTGTCCTTTGCAGGCAGCATGATCGCCTTTGGCAAACTGGATGAAAAAATAGGAGATATCAAGGCCCCATGGCTCAGGTACCTGAACCTGTTTTTCCTGTTCCTGCTGGTCGTCATGGTTGTACTGATCATGTTCAAACACCCTGTAAGCGGAGATAACACCATTATTTACCTTCTTGTGCTGCTTGCACTGGTTTATGGTGTAAGTTTTGTAATGCCTATTGGCGGAGCCGACATGCCCGTGGTCATCTCGCTACTGAATTCATTTACAGGGATAGCTGCCGCCTGCGGAGGCTTCCTTTACAGCAACCAGGCCATGCTTACAGGCGGTATCCTTGTAGGCTCATCCGGAACACTGCTAACCATACTGATGTGCAAAGCCATGAACCGCTCCCTGCTGAATGTTATCATAGGTGCTTTCGGAGGGGAAGCAGCTTCAAAGGGTGAAGCAGGAGATAAAACTGTAAAAGAGATCACCCTCAGCGATGCAGCGGTTTTACTGAGTTATTCTCAGAAAGTGCTCGTTGTCCCCGGGTACGGGCTTGCAGTTGCCCAGGCCCAGCATCTTTGCCATGAGCTGGATGTTCTTCTGGCATCCAGGGGAGTTGAAGTGAAATACGGGATACACCCTGTTGCAGGGCGTATGCCGGGACATATGAACGTTTTGCTTGCCGAGGCCGATGTGCCTTATGAGAAGCTTCTTGAGATGGAAGAAGCCAACAACGAAATGCAAAACACCGATGTGGTCATCGTAATAGGGGCTAATGATGTTGTAAATCCAGCGGCCGAGGATGATCCCAGCTCGCCAATTTATGGCATGCCGGTAATTAAAGCATGGGAGGCGAAAAATGTGATCGTCATGAAACGAAGCATGGCCAAAGGGTATGCCGCCATCAGCAATAACCTGTTCTATCATCCGAGGAACAGCATGCTTTTTGGGGATGCGAAAGCTACCCTGCAAAAACTGATAGCCGAAATAAAGAACCTGTAAAACAACAAGGCAATACAAAACAAAAGAGGCTATCTCATAATTATGAGACAGCCTCTTTTGTTTTGTTCAGAAGTATTACTTCTTAGCTTTCTTTGCTGGTTTAGCAACCTTTGCAGGTTTGATAAGGTGTTTCTTGATTGAATCCTGATGTGCAATTGAATCGGCTTTCTTCTTTTCTTCGCCAGCCTTTGCAATTGAATCAGCTATTCTCTGCTGTTCAGCCTGAACCATAGCTAATGAATCTGCTACGCGGATTGAGTCAGCAATTCTTTTTTCTTCAAGTTCTTTTGCACTGGGGCCGCAAGCATACATAAAAGCTACAGCACCTACTACTAATAATGTTGCAAGTTTTTTCATTGTTTCGTTCGTTTTGAAATTTGATACAAAGATAAAGCAACTTAGGTATACCGAACAAGTATTCTGATCACTTTTTTTTAACATTTTTTAACATTTGCATTATATCGCTGATTATCAGTATATATAATTTAGAGCCAGTTAAGATATTAACAATTCAGGATGGGATTAAAATGCCTTAATCGTACCTTTGAAAGATTATGCTGATACCTCTTGCAGAGCAGTTACGTCCCAATTCGCTTGAAGAATACCTTGGGCAGGAACATCTTGTCGGGCCTGGAGCCATTCTGAGGAAGGCCATTGAATCGGGCAATGTTCCGTCGATGGTGTTATGGGGCCCCCCGGGGGTAGGTAAAACCACCCTCGCCTATATTATCTCCAGGCAGCTTTCCAGGGAATTTTTTACACTCAGCGCGGTAAGCTCGGGAGTGAAAGAGGTAAGGGAAGTGATTGCCAAAGCCAAAGAAAGCGGTACAAGTCCCTTCCTTTTTATCGATGAGATCCATCGTTTCAGCAAGTCCCAGCAGGATGCCCTGCTGGGTGCAGTTGAGAAAGGGATCATCACCTTTATCGGAGCCACAACCGAGAACCCTTCCTTCGAGGTGATCTCACCCCTTTTATCCCGCTGCCAGATCTATATCCTGAAAACTCTGGATGAAGCACAGTTGTTGCGCCTGCTCGACGAAGGCAAGAAAAGACTTGAGCAGCAGCTCGGCCTTGAGATCAGTATTGCCGAACCTGAAGCTATTCTCCGTATCTCAGGAGGAGATGCCCGCAAGCTGCTGAATGCCCTGGAACTGATTGTGAGTTCGCTGGGCAACGATACAAAAACCGTCAGTATAGATAATAAGAATACAATCAGCATCATACAGCAGAACCTCGCCATGTATGACAAAACAGGCGAAATGCATTACGATGTTATCTCTGCCTTTATCAAATCTCTCAGGGGATCCGACCCCAATGCTGCAGTGTACTGGCTTGCCAGGATGGTCGAGGCGGGCGAAGACCCCAAATTCATCGCAAGGCGAATGCTGATCCTGGCTTCCGAAGATATCGGTAATGCCAATCCGAATGCATTGCTGCTTGCGAACACCTGTTTCCAGGCGGTGGAGGTGATCGGTTATCCCGAATGCGACCTGATCCTTTCGCAGACTGCCATTTACCTCGCAACATCGGTGAAAAGCAATGCTTCGTACTTAGCCATCCGCATTGCCCAAAAAGCATTCAGGGAAAAAGGCGATTTGCCGGTTCCCCTGCATATCAGGAATGCCCCTACGAACCTGATGAAGAAAATAGGTTACGGCAAGGATTATAAATATGCCCACGATTACGACAACAATTTTGTCGAGCAGGAGTTCCTTCCCGACATGATCAAAGGCTCGAAATTTTATGATCCCCAGGACAATCCCAGGGAAAAAGAGATACGGGCAAGGCTGAAAGCACTGTGGAAGGGAAAATACAAATATTAAGTAGCGAAATAGCGAAATAATAAAAAAAAACATGATACCAAAAAATATATCAAAGCTGAAAGTCAGTGACCCCGGGATGTTCTTCCTGATCGCTGGTCCTTGCGTGGTCGAAAATGACAGCATGCCGCTGGAAGTGGCATCCCATATTCAGCAGATCTGTGAAAGGCTTGATATTCCATACATCTTCAAGTCATCCTATAAAAAAGCAAACCGTTCAAAGGCTGATTCCTTCACCGGGATAGGCAACGAAAAAGCCATGAATATCATTTCAATGGTCGGAAAACAGTTGAACATCCCCACGCTCACCGACATCCATTCGGAGGAAGAGGCGTCTTTTGCAGCCCGGTATGTCGACGTTTTACAGATCCCTGCTTTCCTCTGCCGTCAAACCGATCTTCTTCTTGCCGCAGGAAGGACAGGGAAAGCCGTCAATATAAAAAAAGGGCAATTTTCCTCGGCTGAATCCATGCGGTTTGCAGTGGAAAAGATACTCAGCACGGGAAATGAAAATATCATGCTTACCGAAAGGGGGACTACTTTCGGTTACCAGGATCTTATTGTGGACATGTGCTCCATTCCTGAAATGCAGAAGTTCCGGGTGCCGGTGGTCCTGGATGTGACACATTCCTTACAGAAACCAAACCAGCCGGAGGGAGTCACCGGCGGCAGGCCCGATCTCATTGAAACCATGGCCAAAGCAGGCATTGCAGCGGGCGCCGACGGTTTGTTCATTGAAACCCATCCCCAACCCTCCGTGGCAAAATCGGATGGCGCAAACATGCTTAAACTTGAACTCCTCGAAGATTTACTGATCAAGCTTGTAAGGATAAGAAAAGCCCTTTGATCATTCCCTGTAAATTCCACGCCTCCCAGGGCGGAAGCCTTGTTGGGGCTATTCCCAAGGGTTAAATCCGCTTATTCCAACATTTCTTCTAGTCGATACCGAGGCTTTTTATACCCCCGGTTTCTTTATGGAATAATACTTTCCATTTGCTGGACGGGAGGTTAGTGATGAGCCCCAGCTGGTTTATCAGGCATTGCTGCTCTTCCTGGGTATTGTCGTCAAGCTTTACCGTCACCCTTGCATATTCAGGTATCCTGTAATAGAAACCGCTGGATTTGGGTGATTTCCCGGCCTTCAGCAGGTAAGATGATACAGAATTCGTATTACCAACCCTTTGCACCCTGATGGTAATTACCTTGCCGCCTCCAGGAGCGTCCAGATCCTGAACTCCTTTTGATTTATTGAATTTAAAGATCGGGATCTCGGTATTGATCTGGTTTTGCATGGGGATATACTTGTATGAAAAGGTCATGGTCTTATGCAGCCTGACCCCAGTAAACAGCTTCAGGTACTCTCTTTCCAGGTTTTTCAGCTGGGCATCCATAAACTCCAGGGTTTCCTTTGTGTAGTTCGTTTCCTGGAAGCCTGTAATCAGGTTAAAGCGGTTATCCTTGATCTTCGATAAAAAATCAGCTGCTTCCTTGGCTTTCTGTTCAGGGGATTTATCCACCATGGTCTTTTTCAGGTACTGCCTTTCGAGGGTCATGGTATCTATATTGACTTTACGGCGTATGGTGTCAACTTTTTCAAAGACGCTGACATCGGTATAATTCCTAAACAACTCCCCAAAGGCATCCTTTTCGAGTTCAAGGGGAGGTTCTTCTGCATTGATCAGTTTGATAACCTGTGAAGTAGTGTCAACAACAGGAAGGGTTCCAAGGATAATACCGGCATCGGTAAGGGACAGAAATCCCGTTTTATCGCCTTTCGACATTTTCTCGCCAAACTCAACAAAATAATACTGATCGGGATCCGGTTCAAAGGAGGTCGTAATATTTATGTCGGCAATTTTATATTCAATGGTATTCGCCTGCACCACATTCTTCAACCCGAGATAACGCAGGGCATAATCAGCATAAGGACCTTGGTAATTCTCGATCCGGTCGATCTTCACAGTCACATTGACAACGGTTCTGGGGAGGCTGTAAAAGATCCCTTCATTGGTTTGCGGAAAAGTGTTGTAATCGATATGCACCACATTGATCTGCGCATAAAGAACGCTGCTGCATAGCATCAGAGATGCCAGCATCAGCCTGACGAAAAATTTCCTGGTTTCCATTTTTCTTAAATACTTAATGAATAAATAACAATTCCCGGTATTTGGGCAAGGGCCAAACTTCATCGTCGACCATCAGCTCAAGTTTATCGGAATGATACCTTATTTTTTCAAAATACGGGAACACCTGCTGGCAATATGACTTTGCCTTTTCTTCAGGATCATGCACCTTGTTAGCCACTTTGCGGGCCTCGGTCATATCGTTCACATACGTCATGATCTTGTCGATATGTTCCGATATCTCGGTGATCTGTTCCATCTGGTTCTGGGAGATCTTCCCGTAAGTTTTCAGGTCAAGCACCTGCTTCAGTCCTTTCACGTTATCGACAAGAATGTTCTGATACCTGATCGCAACAGGGATCACATGGTTTGAAACAAGGTCGCCAAGCACCCTCGATTCGATCTGGATCTTCTTCGTATAATTTTCAAGACCTATCTCAAAACGGGCATGCACTTCCCTGGGAGTAAGCACCTGTGTCCTTTCAAAAAGATCCACAAATTTCTTCTGGACCAGGGCTTTCAAGGCGTCGGGAGTGGTTTTATGGTTTGAAAGACCGCGTTTTGCAGCTTCTTTCAGCCAGTCCTGCCCGTAATTGTTGCCCTCGAACCTGATGTTTTTCGACTCTTTTATATATTTCTTCAGAAGCGTGAGGATGGCATCGTCCAGCTTTACTTTCTTCCCAGTAGCCGCTTTGAGGTCCTTCAGAAATTTGTTCAGCTGATCGGCCACTATCATGTTGAGGGCGATCATTGCCGGGGCGCAGGAATGGGATGATCCGACGGCCCTGAATTCAAATTTATTTCCTGTAAACGCGAACGGGGAGGTCCTGTTGCGGTCGGTATTGTCGAGCAGGATCTCGGGGATCTTCGGAAAATTCTTCAGTAAGCCTGTATCGCTGTCAAGGCTGAATTTAAAGTTCTTGTCGCTTTTCTCGATGGTGTCGAGCCAGTGGGTCAACTGGGCCCCGATGAAGACCGATATGATCCCCGGAGGCGCTTCGTTTGCTCCCAGCCTGTGGTCGTTGCCCGGCGTTGCAATGATAGCCCTTAACAGGTCGGCGTTCTCATGCACGGCTTTTATTATATTTACAAGGAAAGTAATGAAACGGAGTTCCGATTTTGAGGTGGTCCCCGCACTTAAAAGGTTTTCCTTGGTGTTGGTGGCAAGAGACCAGTTACTGTGCTTTCCCGATCCGTTCACACCGTTGAAAGGCTTTTCGTGAAGCAGTACGGTGAAATTGTGGCGGCTTGCAACCTTTTCAACAAGGTGCATCATCAGCTGGTTATGGTCAACCGATAGGTTTGCCTCCTCAAACACCGGCGCACATTCGAACTGGTTGGGTGCAACTTCATTATGCCTTGTTTTCACAGGGATCCCCAGGCGGTGGGCTTCCAATTCAAATTCCTGCATAAAAGCCATGACCCTCTGGGGGATGGTTCCGAAATAATGATCTTCCAGCTGCTGGTCTTTGGCCGAGGAATGACCGAAAAGAGTCCTGCCGGTCAGGACCAGGTCGGGACGGGCGCTATACAACGCCTTATCCACCAAAAAGTATTCCTGTTCCCAGCCAAGGGTTGCAAAAACCTTGCTTACATCCTCATCGAAAAGCCTGCATACTTCGACTGCGGCCTTGTCAATTGAATGGAGGGCACGCAACAATGGGGTTTTATAATCAAGGGCTTCACCTGTATAGGAAATGAAAACCGAGGGGATGCAAAGGGTTTTATCCATTATAAAGGCAGGGGAAGAAGGATCCCATGCAGTATATCCCCTGGCCTCGAAGGTGGAACGTATCCCCCCGCTGGGGAAGCTGGAAGCATCGGGTTCCTGCTGGGTGAGTTCGATCCCCCTGAATTTCTCAATCCCCGTCCCTCCTTCCACCGGGCTCACAAAGGCGTCGTGTTTTTCGGCTGTAGCCCCGGTCAATGGAAGAAACCAATGGGTATAATGCGTTGCTCCGTTGCTGATAGCCCAGGCTTTCATCCCTGCAGCCACCTGGTCGGCAATACGCCGGTCAATCTTTTCGCCCTTTTCTATGGAATTAATAACAGCAGTATAAGCTTCTTCGGTCAGGAATTCCTTCATGGCAACCCTGTTAAACGTGAGTTCACCGAAATATTCTGATGCTTTTTTATTGGGAAAATTCACCTCGCGAGGGGTCCTTCCCATCGTCATTTCAAGTGCCCTGAATCTGATATTGTCCATCGTATTGGATTTACGGTTTATGGTTTACAATTGACTTTTTTTGAATGCGGATGAGAGTTCCCGGTTCACGATGCCCTGACCGTGATTCAAGTAAGTTCAGGTTTTCAGTAGCTTTTCCTGCTCACTAGCAGCAGTCCGGCAAAAGTAATAATTCCGTTCAGAATCAAAAGTTCAAAACCGAATTTATAACCACCAAATATCAACACGCTATAGTTGCTAAGTATATAACAAATAATGGGAGAGAGCAGGGCAATAAGAGGTACGAACTTATCCATGACCTGTTTATGGGTAAAAAGGCCAAAGGAATAAAGCCCCAGGAGTGGTCCATAGGTATAACCTGCCACGGTAAACAGCTTGTCGATGACCGCCCTGTCGTTAATCTCCCTGAAAAGGATAATAACCCCGAGTAAAATAAGAGCAAAAGACACATGGACCATGTACCTGATCTTTTCTTTTTTCTTCTCGCTCAGTTTTTCCCTTTTTTGCAAACCGAGGAAGTCGATTGAAAAGGAAGTCGTGAGCGAAGTCAGGGCGCCATCGGCACTTGGGTAGGCGGCCGAGATAAGCCCTATGATAAACACCAGTCCCGCTACCGGCCCCAGGTGGTTTATAGCAATCATGGGAAAGAGGTCATCGGAGCGGGCAGGCAGGGCTATCCCTCTGAAATTTGCGAAAAGGAAGAGAATGGCTCCCAGGAAAAGAAAAATAAAATTCACAAAAACCAGTATCCCGCTGAAAGTGAACATGTTTTTTTGAGCGTCTTTCAGGTTGCGGCAGCTCAGGTTCTTTTGCATCATTTCCTGGTCCAGCCCCGTCATCACGATGGTAATGAACATTCCGCTGAAGAACTGCTTAAGAAAGAACCTTCGGTCGCTCCAGTTGTTATTAAAGATTTTCGTGAGCCCCTGGTCCATTGCCTTGCGGAACAGGCCTGCAATGCTCAGATCCATGGTTTTTGAAATGATGTAAACCGAAACCACCACGGCCAGCAGCATAAACGTGGTCTGGACGGTATCGGTCCAAATTATTGTTTTAATGCCTCCTTTGAATGTATAAAGCAGGATAAGGACAATAAAAATGAGCACCGTAAGGCCGAAGGGGATATGCCATGCATCGAACACAAAAACCTGCAGCACATTGACTACCAGGAACATCCTGAACGAAGCACCAATAACCCTGGAGAGCAGGAAGTAAAATGCCCCGGTCTTATAAGACCAGAACCCGAACCGGGATTCAAGGTAGGAATAGATGGAGGTAAGGTTAAGCCTGTAATAAAGGGGCAGTAGAACTGTTGCAATCACTGCATAACCGAACAGGTAGCCGGCAACAACCAGGAAATAGGAAAACTGGGTGTCCCCTACCCAGCCGGGAACCGACATGAATGTAACCCCCGACAGGGAAGCTCCTATCATCCCGTAGGAAACGACAAACCAGGGCGAAGCGTTATTCCCTTTGTAAAAAGCCCGGTTCGTCGCCTTTCTTGCGGTAAGCCAGGTAATGAAGAACAGCAGTGAAGTGTAAATAAGGAATACGAGAAAGATGAGTTTAGGAGTCATAGGGGATGTACTATGTACAATGTACCATGTACAATTTTTTTCAGTATTTTAGTTCTCTGGCAAAAGCCTGCAGGTCGGTGTAAACGTAATTGATCGTCTTGTATCCTCTGCGGATGTGCGGAAGGTCGGCCGACAGGAATACCGTTTTCATGCCAAGCCTTTTGCCGAAAATCATATCCGAAAGCGAGTCCCCAACCATGACAGATTGCCGAAACCGTATTTCGGGAAAACGTTTCCTGGCTTGCAGGGCCATCCCTATATTGGGTTTGCGGTTGATCGATTTATCCCTGTCAAGCGCAGGACAATAAAACACCGCATCGATCCTTCCTCCTGACGTTTCAAACTCCCTGATCATGCTGTGATGAACCTTCTCTACCTGGCTCTCGCTCATCAGCCCTTTCCCTATACCCTGCTGATTGCTCACAACTACGATACGGCCAAAGATGCCCGAAAGCTCCTTCAATGCTTCCTTCACCCCGGGATTGAATTGAAACTGTTCCCAGTCACGTACATAATCATCCACCATGCGATGGTTGATAACCCCGTCCCTGTCGAGGAATAACGACCAGGCTTTATCGATCTTCAAATCCTTTAAATTCATGCTGCGCTTTATGGTAGTCTTCGGGAATCCCTATATCCAGGAAATATCCAACGGCGGGGAAGCCGAACATACGGGAACTGCCGTAGAATTTTTCAAAACAGTCTTTCTCAATGGAAAACCTGCCTCGAAAATGCGGTTCCATCAGGAATGATTTTTCAATAAAATAAACCCCGGCATTGATCAGCCCGGGCCCGGCACCCTCGTTCTTTTCTTCAAAGCCGCTTATCCTGCGCTGCCTGTTGAGGGTAACCCTGCCATACCTGCCGGTGTTTGCCAGTTTTCTAAGGGCCAGGGTAACCTCAGCCTTTTTGGCCAGGTGAGCCTGTTCCAGTATTTTAAGGTCTGTCCTGAATATGCTGTCGCCATTCAGCACCAGGGCCCTGTCCCCTTTTACCCTCCAGAACGAAAGCCTGATACCTCCTCCTGTGCCCAGGGGTTCTTCTTCAACAGAATATTCCACCTCAAGGGTTCTGTAACGATTCTTAAAATGCTCCGTGATAACCTCTCGTTTGTAACCCACCGATAGTACGACCCTTTCAACACCCTGTACGATAAGGAAGTCAAGCAGGTATTCGAGGAAAGGCCTTCCGTTTATAAGGGCCATGGATTTCGGCACCTCGTTCACTACCGACTGTAAACGTGTCCCGAATCCTCCGGCCAGTACGATTGCTTCCAAACAGGCTTATTCTTTGGGGAATATTGACGATTCCACGATCTCGCAGATAATATGCCCGATCAGGATATGGGACTCCTGGATACGGGGAGTGTCTTCGCTGGGAATATTGATGAGGAAATCAACCACATCCTTCATCTTCCCACCGCTGCTGCCGGTAAATGCCACGGTGAGCATCCCCATTTCGTTGGCCACCTCAAAAGCCCTGATCACATTTTTCGAATTGCCCGAAGTGGATAGACCGATCAGGACGTCTCCCTCCCTGCCTGTGCCTTTTACGAGACGCGAATACACTTCATCGTATGAATAATCATTGGCAACCGCAGTCAGGTATGATGTGTTCACATGCAAAGCTTCGGAAGGAAGCGGTGGGCGGTCATAATAGAACCTGCCTGAAAATTCAGCGGCAAGATGCTGGGCGTCGGCGGCACTACCCCCGTTTCCGCAGAATAAAACTTTATTCCCGTTGCAAAAAGCCGTTGAACAGGCAGAGGCAACATCTTCGATAAGCTTCAGAAGAACCGGGTCTTTAAGGATGTTTTGCTTGGTTTCTATGGATTGCAGGATGGCTTCTTTAATTCGGGACATATTTCAGAGTGTAAAATTTTCAAATAGTCTGATGGCGTTCGGCGGAGCCGAAATGAGCACGCAATTGAAGTAAACAATTGGTGCGAATAAATCGCCGGGTTAAAACTGGTCAAATTTAATAATTTCTTCAAACGGTTTCCTTTTCAGGTGGCGGGATGTCTGGTCGGTGGATACGGCCGGATAACCAAGGCTCAGATATGCAATGGGTTCAATATGATCGGGAAGATTCAGCAGCAGCCTGCATTTTACGGCATCGAAATTGCAGATCCAGCAGGTTCCAAGTCCCTGTTCCGTTGCAGCCAGTGTAATATGATCGGCCATGATAGCTATGTCGATATCGGTATGATCCTTTCCATCGCTGCGTTTCCATCCCAGATTGTGATCGCCCAGGAAAACTAAAACCACCGGAGCCTGCCTGAACCATTCCCGGTTGTATGTACCAGCCAGTTGTTTTTTGAGTTCAGAGTCTCTCACAACATCAATTATGCAGGGCTGGAAATTAGCAGCCGAAGGCGCTATCCTGCCGCATTCAAGGATATATTGAAGCTTTTCCTCCTCAACAGGCAGGGGCAGATAATTCCTTACCGAGTAACGTGATTTAGCAAGTTCCAGAAACGTAAGCATAGGATTGATTGATTGATTGATTGATTGATTGGTTGGTTGGTTGGTTGGTTGATTGATTGATTGATTGATTACATTTATTCATTCTGTCAATCTGTCAATCAGTCAATCTGTCAATCCTTTATATAGTCCAACTCCTCAATCCTTTTGTCGTAAAATCATATCGTTTCGTTTGCCCTCCGAACTTTTTCAGGGCCCCGATCACTGCCGAACGGGTATTCCCGGGGCAATAAAAGAACATAAAGCCACCCCCGCCTGCACCGGAAACTTTCCCCCCCGAAGCACCATTTTTCATAGCTGCTTCATAGATCTCGTCCAGCATAGGATTAGTAATCCCTTTCGCCATATTCTTTTTAAACCTCCACCCGAAATCAAGGATCTCGCCAATTTTATCCATCTCGCCCATGAGCAAAGCTTCTTTCATCATCACCGACTGTTCCTTGAGCTTATTCATCGCCTCGAGGGACTTTTCATTCCCCGCCATCACATTTTTCCTCTGTTCTTCAATAATAATGCTTGAAAGACGGCTTGTTTCGGTATGATACAGAACAAGGTTATGCGCAAGTTCGTCCAGGTACTTATCGCGTATCCTCAATGGATTTACGATGACCTTGTCGTCCTTGAAAAATTCCATAAAGTTCACCCCTCCGAACGTTGCGGCATACTGGTCCTGCTTCCCCCCTGCCATTTTAAGATCAACCCTTTCGATCTCGTAGGCAAGATGGGCCAGGTCATACTCTCCTAAAGGAAGGTTAAGCCATTCGGAAAACGCGCCCAGTATTGCGACCACCAGGGTTGAACTGCTGCCCAGCCCTGATCCGGGGGGGGCGTCTACATAAGTCGAGAGTTCAAATGAAAGGGGCTTCAGTAAATACTCCCTGATAAGCCTGTTGTAAACGCCTTTATGAAGTTCCAGATTCCCATCGAGTATCAGTTCCCCGACTGAAGGAAATTCGTAACGTTCCTGCCTGTCGAGTGAATTCAGTATGATCTTTCCGTCGGTCCGGGGTTCGATTGCAGCCGTGGCATACATGCTGATAGTTGCATTCAATATTGCCCCGCCGAAGAGGTCCGAGAACGGGGCGACATCGGTGCCCCCTCCTGCAAGACCAAGACGTAATGGAGCTTTGCTTCGAATAATCATGGTCGGATAATTATAAGCTTTAATGGTACGAAGATACGGGAATAATGCAATTTATTCGGACCGAATTTATTGACTCGACCATCCTTCCCCAGGAATACTTTTGCTTTTCAACAGCGGCATTTGCCGAGAATTCTTCTTCTTTACCCTCCGAATAGAATTCAAGTATCGCCGAGGCAATAGCATTGATATCTGGCCTGACTACATACCCTGCCCTGCCGTGAGGCACGAACTCGGCAAGTCCGCCAACATCGGTGATGATCATCGGCTTGTTAAAATGGTATGCAATCTGCGTTACGCCGCTCTGGGTAGCGCTTTTGTACGGCTGGACAATGACATCCGCCGAACAGAAATAATTAACAACCTTACTGTCGGGGATGAAATCGTTGCTTATGATCACCGTATTTTCCAATCCGTGACGTTTGATAATTTCATTGTAAGGGGCAGGATCGCAGTAAAACTCCCCGGCGACGAGGAGTTTAATGCCTGAATTCTTCAGGACCCTGGTTCCAAAGGCCTCAAGCAAAAGGTCCAGGCCCTTGTAGTCCCTTATAAAGCCAAAGAAGAGGGCATAGCGGGTAACGGGGTCCAGCCCCAGCTTTTTCTTTGCCTCCTGTTTGCTGATGGCATCCCCGAAATTGTCGTACAGGGGGTGGGGACAATACACTTTAGGCTTTTCACGGGTGAAGGTCGAGAGATCATCCATCACCGAATGGGACATGGCGACGAAGCCATCCACCGAATTCACGAAATAAGAAGACAATGCCCGGTCGCCAGGCCGTTTTTCATGCGGGATTATATTGTCGATAACAGAGACCACTTTTGTATGATCATTCTTCCTTATAAGCCTGCAAACCGTCCCGAAACAGGGCGCCATAAAGGGCATCCAGTATTTCACAATAACAAGATCGGGTTTCAGCTTTTTTATTTCATTCCCGACCGAAAGCCAGTTCAAGGGGTTAACGGAATTCAGTTTAACGCGGATATCCATACCTTCGGGCGCCGGCTCGGTGGAATACTGGGTTTTGCCGGGAAAGAGAACCGAAGGGTACTGCAGGCTGAATGTATAAATAGTTGTATGCGCACCCTGGTCTGAATATTCCTGAATAAGCCTTTCATTGAAAGTTGCCAGTCCTCCCCTGAGCGGATAGGCCGAGCCAATTAGAACAACACTCCCGGGCTGTGCCATAAACTGCTTACCTGGATTTAGGTATGGTAAAGTTGAATACTGAGCCGAATCCACTCTGGCTTTCAACTTTAATTAGGCCATTGTTCAGTTCAACAAATTCCTTGCAAAGGTGCAAACCAAGTCCTGTCCCTTTTTCACCTGCCGTTCCCGGGGTGGAATGGGTCTTATCGAGATGGAACAAACCTTCAAGTACCTCGGCTGTCATTCCCAGCCCGTTATCCTGAACGATCACTTCGGCCCAGTCTGTTTTATTGATCATGGTGACATGGATCTCGCCTCCCGGCTGGGTGAATTTTATTGCATTGGAGACCAGGTTCCTCAGCACCAGCCTCATCATATTAATGTCGGCAAATACGGTTGCCGGAGCAATATTAAGCTCGACCAGCCTGATCTGTTTGTCAAGTGCATATGGCCTGTAAAAATTGACAACCTCAAGAATCATCCCGGCCAGGTCGAAGGCAGCAGGTTCAGGCACCATCCTGCCCGATTGCACCCTGGCCCATTGCAGCAGGTTATCCAGCAACCTGAGATAATTCTTTGAAAGGTCATGCAGGCTTTCAAGTATATCACTCTGCTGTTGAGGTTCCAGCAGGTCCATATCGGTGTGCAGGACTTCCGAAAGGGATATCAGGGTTGAAATCGGGCTGCGAAGGTCATGTGCAATGATGGAGAAAAATTTATCCTTGGTTGCATTAAGATCGGTAAGTTCCTGTTTCTGTTTTTCAAGTATGTTTTTTTGCTGAAGGATCTCGGTATTCTGGGCCGCAAGCTGTTCTTCAATCACATTCATATCCCTGAGCCGGCGCACCAGGGTTTTAAGGATACCCTTGAATATGGTATTTTCATGCTGGGTGATCCTGTGGAATTCATCCTGGTTAAAACGCAGAAGGAAAGTATGCGCCAAGGCCGTAACTGTTGCAGAACGTTCCTGCTGGTCGATAAGGTAATACTTGCCAAAAACATCCCCCGTCTTAAGTACCGAAAATATATAATCACCGTCATGAACTTTTACGCGTCCGTCGTGAATGATGTACATCGAATCTCCCAGTTCGCCTTTGAGGACAATATTCTGCCCTTCCGAAACCTCCATTTCGGTAAGGCTCTCAGCTATCCGGGCGAGCAAATCGTCAGAAGATTCCTGGAAGATGGCAACCCTTCGCATGAACCTGACTCTTCGTTCAATATCTTTTGAATCCATTGATTATCTTTGAAATGAGGGAAATTTCATAAAACCTGCCAAATTAGAGACCGGTTGTCTTTTCAACAAGGTAGTTGTTCCTGTCGGAAGAATTCCTGCTTACAAGCTCCCCAAGAAACCCCGCAACAAACAGCTGGGTTCCCATGATCATGGCCAGAAGTCCAAAAAAGAACAGGGGGCGTTCGGTCATTTTGAAAGCCTGGTGAAAAAATTTTTCATAGGCCAGGTAAATTGCAATTATAAAACCGGCAGTAAACAGCAGGCTGCCCCATAAACCAAAGAAATGCATGGGGCGCTTGACAAAACGCGACATGAACGAAATCGTAAGCAGGTCGAGATATCCTTTATAGAAGCGGTCAAGGCCGAACTTGGTTTTACCGTATTTTCGTTTCTGATGGTGGACAACCTTCTCCCCGATTTTCCTGAATCCTGCCCATTTGGCGAGGAATGGGATATACCGATGCATATCGCCGTAAACCTCTATGCTTTTCACGACCGAATTCCGGTAAGCCTTGAGGCCGCAGTTAAAGTCATGAAGCCTGATCCCCGACATTCTCCTTGCCGACCAGTTATAGAACCTGGTTGGAATTGTTTTGGAAATGGGGTCATGCCGCTTTTTCTTCCATCCCGAAACCAGGTCAAACCCATCCTTTTTTATCATCCTGAACAAATCGGGGATCTCGGCGGGACTGTCCTGAAGATCGGCATCCATGGTTATTACAACATCCCCGGCAGCTGCCTGGAAGGCCACATTCAGTGCAGCTGCCTTTCCGTAGTTCCGCCTGAATTTAATGCCACGGAAGTTCGGTCTTTTAGAAGCAAGCTGTTCAATGATCTGCCAGGAGTTGTCGGAACTGCCGTCATCAACAAAAATGACTTCCCATGAAAAATCATTTTCAATCATCACCTTTTCAATCCAGCCGGCAAGCTCCGGAAGGGATTCATCTTCGTTCAGCAGGGGAATTACAACAGAAATATCCATTTTTATTTTTTACAATGAGGATGTGGGAGCGTTGGGATCAGTCTTTTTAAGGAAAATGGCGGCAATCAGTCCGAGCACCATTGAAATAAATGAATAAGCGACCAAACCCGAAATAGTCATCATAAGCGGAGTTGTAAACCGCCTGGTCCATACCAGGGCTGATTCTATCTGGTCTTCGGTCAGGTTCTTTTCGGCCATCTGGGCCTTGGTTTTTTCAAGTATCTCGTTAATGATACCCGGGTTGATGTACTGTGCATAAAAAAACATGTATATGGTTGCAAGTATCCCTGCAAACAAACCAATGAGGAAGCAGGAACTGAAGGCCTGGCCGTAAGCGATGAATCCCCCGTCCAGCTTTTTCCTGTATTCAAGAGTGCCCCAAACCATCCCTCCTGCCAGGAAAAGGTAAGAGACCAAACCCAGTGACTGGTTCATATACAGGTTGGTAATGTAAAGCAGAAGGTTATAAACGATAACGACTGCTCCCGTAATTAATCCGTAATTCAAGGCATTGCCTGCAACAGATGTTTTCTTTTCTTCCATGATCATGAAAATTTTACGTGTTCACGACAAACATACGAAAAAAACGCATTTCCCCTTGATAGTTACAGGAATTTTTGTAACTTTGCACTGGGTAAGTCTTATACGACCAGCTCCCTTCAAACTCCCCCAGGTCCGGAAGGAAGCAAGGGTAAGTTGGTTGAGCGGTGCGATATAAGGGGCTTACCCTTTTTTATTTCAAATAGAGAAATAGCGAAGTAGCGAAATAATTTATTATGCTGCTAAAAGTCCATCCCGATAACCCTGGTGAACGTCATTTAAAGATCATTACAGATTGTTTAAAGAGCGGGGGGGTGATCATTTATCCTACCGATACGGTGTACGGGCTTGGATGCGATATAACAAAGATCAAGGCTGTCGACAGGGTTGCCCTGATCAAGGGGATTAAACGGGAAAAGGCTAATTTTTCGTTTATCTGCCACAGCCTGTCCCAGCTCTCCGACTATACAAGGCCCATAAATAACGATATTTTCAGGTTAATGCGCAGGACCCTCCCCGGACCGTTTACCTATATTTTAAATGCCAACAGCAACGTTCCTCATTTTTTCCAGAGTAAAAAAAAGACGGTGGGGATTAGGATACCCGATCATAATGTTCCCTTGCAGATCGTGGAAAAGCTAGGGAACCCAATTATGACGACATCCATACATTCCGATGATAATTTTTTAGAATATCCCGTGGATCCTGAAGAAATCTATGAAAAATTCCATAAACTGGTTGACATTGTTATTGATTCAGGTCACTCGGGGAATATTCCATCAACAGTAATTGACTGCCGTGGAGATGAAGCAATTATACTCAGAGCCGGCAAAGGTGAAATTTCCTGAGGTTTTTTTTATAAATTTCCCCTTGTTTGTTCCGATAAATTATCTACCTTTGCACCCTCATTTTTGAGAGCGACTCAGTAGCTCAGCAGGTAGAGCATCGCCCTTTTAAGGCGGGGGTCTTGGGTTCGAATCCCAACTGGGTCACAAAAAAACATTAATCAGCCCGGGTCACCTAAGGTGAATCCATTTTTTACCGGGCCATCTTTAGCCTGTGAACAATAAAACCCAACACATCTACCCCAGCGAATCGCTCAAGCTCAGCAGGGAAACCAAGGAAAAACAGCTAAATCAACGATCAAAGGTCATTTGGATGACCGGTCTTTCGGGAGCTGGCAAAACCACCTTATCATACGCACTGGAATCGGCATTGCACAGCATGGGTTATTTTGTACAGACCCTCGACGGTGATAATGTGAGGACCGGAATCAATAAAAACCTGGGCTTCTCCGAAGCCGACAGGTATGAAAACATCAGGAGGATTGCCGAGGTATCCAGGTTATTTGTCGGTTGCGGAATTATTACCATAGCCAGCTTCATCAGCCCGACTTCGGTAATCCGGGATATGGCCAGGACTATTATCGGGCCCGATGATTTTATCGAAATCTTTGTAAATGCCCCCATCGAGGTTTGCGAATCCCGCGACACAAAAGGGCTTTACCTCAAAGCCAGGAAAGGCGAGATAAAGGAATTTACCGGCATCGACGCCCCTTATGATATCCCGGCACACCCTGCTCTTGAAATCCGTACCGACCTTCTGACCATAGATGAGTCAATAAAGAAAATGGTTGATTTTCTCCTTCCCTTAATATGGAAGGACAGGTAAGCAGGAGGTATACGCTTATTCCGCAGATTTTTTAGGGATAGGAATAACACCCGACATTTCTCCCATCACATTGACAAGATCCGAGCCTGTAGGCACGATCACCTTGCTGTTATCCTTGAGTGAGGTTTCCATTGCCTGAATCCTCCTGAGCATCTGGGCATTCCCTATAAAGTATTTCTCCGCAGCTTCGTTAACAAGCTGAATGGCCTGGGCTTCACCTTCGGCACGCAGGATGGCGCCCTGTTTAATACCCTCGGCCCTCCTGATCTCGGCACGTTTCTCCCCGTCGGCCTTTGTTTCGGTGGCAGTGGCATAATCAACCGCTGCAATCTTTTCATTCTCGGCCTTTACAATCTTGTTCATGGTCTCCTGGACGTCCTTGGGAGGATCGATCTCCTTGAGCTCGGTACGGATAATCTCTATCCCCCAACTGATGGTTTCTTCATGAAGGGTTGCGTGCAATTCCTTGTTGATCTTGCCACGCTCACTGTTCGCCGATTTCAGGGTCATCGTCCCGATGATGTTGCGCAAGGTGGTACGTGCAAGATTAACTATTTGGTATTCAATGCTATTAACATTATACTGCGAATTTTTTACATCCTGCTCATCTACCTTTATTTTAAAATAAACCTGTGCATCGACCTTTGCATTCAGGTTGTCGTTGGTAATGATTTCCTGTGGTTCGGCATTGATCATTTTTTCGGTGATATTGACCTGGTACATCTGCTCGATACCCGGTAATATCCAGTGGAAGCCTGGCATTGCGAACCGGTTATATTTGCCTAAGCGTTCAACCAGGCCCCTGTGGGTCGGGCGGACGATACGGACCCCTGCAAGGAACAGAAACAGTATGATCCCAATAATGATGACAAAAGGAATTTCCATGGCTTTTCTTTTTTTTTATTTTACACTTCAAACCTACGTCTAAAAAGGCAATTAAGCAAGAAATTGCATATTTTTGTCGAAAATCAATCCCCGAAATGAAAAAAATAGAGAACCCATCCGATTTAATGGAGGTTGTGAACGGTTTCAGGCTTAGCCGCATCATTCTCACCGCTTACGAGCTAAGGGTCTTTGACCATCTCGCAGGAAAGTCATGTTCATCGGCCGATATCGCATCGCTGGCCACTGCCGATGCAAGGGCTGCCGACAGGCTTATGAATGTTCTTGTTTCCATTGGGCTTCTGGAGAAAAAGCACGGACTTTTCACCAATTCATCATTTGCCGAGAAATTCCTGGTCTCCTCCTCCCCTGCTTTCCTGGGAGGTTTGGCCCATACGGCAGACCTCTGGAGAAAATGGGATACCCTCACACAGGCCGTCAGGAAAGGTTCTGCAATAGAACTTGAGGACAATTTCAATGAAAGGGGGACCAACTGGATTGAAGCATTTATTGCAGCAATGCATGCAAGGGGAGTTGCCCAGGGCCGTGAACTGGCCTCACTGCTGGATCTTTCAAAAACAAAACGCAGCCTCGATGTGGGAGGAGGTTCGGGAGCATTCACCTTTGCCTTTATCGGAAAGAATCCTACGCAAAAAGCCGTCATTTTCGACCTTCCAAAGGTAATCCCTGTAACACAGAAATACATTGACAAAGCCGGAATGAACGCCAGCGTTTCAACCCTCGCCGGGGATTACCTTACCGATGAACTGGGCAAGGGTTTTGATCTTGTGCTGATGAGTGCGATCATCCATATAAATTCTCCCGAAGAGAATATTCTTCTGATCAGGAAGGGGGCATCGGCACTTGAACCCGGGGGACAACTGGTAATCATGGATCACCTGATGAATGAAGACCGCACAGAACCCCTGCAGGGCTCTATATTCGCTCTCAATATGCTGGTAGGCACCAGGCATGGTGACACCTATACCGCAAAGGAGATAGGCGGCTGGATGCAGGCTGCGGGACTCAGCGATATCAGTACGACGGAAGGCCCTTCCGGCACACAGTATATCATCGGGCAAAAACACTGACCCTGCAACAGCCCGTTCAAGCCTAGTTTGCAGCAAACCCGGTCCGGAACTAATTCCCGGCCAGTTACCGGCATAAAACAAACCACGACCCGTACTTAACTTCTCGGGTCTTTTTGCAGCGGCATTTTAGCCATCTTTTCGACCTCGAGGCTGGGAAAACCGAATTCCTCGACGATCTTTCCCATCACAAGATACACCCCTTCGCCCCGGAAGGGGTATTTTTCCACAGCCCGGGGGAAATGCACGGTATCGAAAAACTGTCCTTCAAAATCAATGAATGTACCGAAGTGCATCCATTCCTTTCTCACGGTTCTCACGTATTTTATGGTGACCAGCAGGCCCAGCATCCGTACTTTTCTGCCCAGTCGGCTCATCATCTCCCCGGCCATGACCTCTCCCCTGAATTGGGTCTCGAGCAGTTCAAAATACGAATTTGAAACAGGCCAGCCCAGGAGTTCTATCTCATCGTAGACCTCTTCAATCGTGCTTTGCGCAAGGGCCGGCAGTTCGAACTTCCGGGGCTGTGTATTGAACAGGCTCTGGTTTGCAACCAGTGGGATATCTGCAACAGAATGCAGTGAGCGTGAAACATAAGCTCCCGGATGGTCGGAAACAAGGGACTGTTCCTTATTTACGCGGCGGCGGCCCAGGCTCCGGACCTCAGCAGGCGGTATGCTTCCCTGGCCATCGCCATTCACCAGGCCGGCTTTACCTCCTCTCTTTTTCGCCCCGACAGGCAACTGCATGTTCTTCCCCATCAGCATATGCGCCTCCCACAGCAGCAATGCCTTGGGTTTTCCGGTGAACCTGAAGGCCCCGGCTCTGATCAGGATAACGACCTGCTCCAGGCTGGCCGGGACACGCTGGATGAAATCCTCCAGGTTCGTATACTCACCGTCCGATGCAGGATGCAGGATGCAAGATGATTCATTTTCGCTTCTCGCTTTTCGCTTCTCGCTACCTGAAACAATTTGCACATCGTACTTTGTACATCGTACATCCGCTATCGCCTTCCCCACTGCCGTCTCCAGCCCGTTGATATGGACAAAGCCCACATACACATCCTTACCGCTGATACAGGTTTTGTATTCCCCCCGGTTCACACAGGGAGGATGGATCTTCGCCCCCCAGTTCTTCGCTTCGTTAAAATAAACCCATGATGGATAAAACCCCCCGAAATTATTGATCACCCCCACCATGAACTCAAGCGGGTAATGGGCCTTCAAAAACAGGCTCTGGTAACTTTCCACCGCATACGAAGCCGAGTGAGCCTTTGAGAACGAATAGCCGGCAAAAGACTCGATCTGCCTCCAGACTTCCTTCGTCACCTCTTCGGGATAGCCAAATTTGCGGCAGTTTTCAAAAAATTTATCCACTATCCTCTGAAGTTCCTTTTTCGAACGGTATTTCCCGCTCATCGCCCTTCTCAGAACATCGGCATCGGCCAGGTCGAGGCCGGCGAAATGATGGCAGATCTTCAACACATCCTCCTGGTATACCATTACCCCGAAAGTCTCCTTAAGCTGTTCCTCAATGATGGGGTGCATGTGTTTGAATTTGCCGGGGTTGTGGAACCTGAAGATATATTCACGCATCATCCCCGAGCGCGCCACACCGGGACGAATGATGGAGCTCGCTGCAACCAGGCTGCGGTAGTTGTCGCAATGCAGTTTCTTAAGCAGTCCGCGCATGGCAGGGCTTTCCACGTAAAAACAGCCTATGGTTTTTCCTACCCTCAGGAGATTTTTCACTTCCTCATCGGCCTTAAACTCGTTTACCCTGTGCACATCCACGCTTAAGCTCTTGTTTTTCAGGACAATTCCCGCCGTTTCGTAAATATGCCCTATCCCTCTCTGGCTCAGGATGTCCAGCTTTTCAAAGCCGATATCCTCGGCAATGTACATATCGAACTGGGTGGTTGGGAAGCCTTTTGGCGGCATGTCAAGGGAAGTATAGCAGGTGATGGGATGTTCGGAGATGAGCACCCCCCCCGCATGTATGGTCCTCATATTCGGGAAATCCGCCATCATCTCACCCAATTCATTGATTTTCTTTATGATATGATTATTATTGATGGCATCCCCGGGATTCTTAATAAAGAGGTCCATTTCCTGTTTGGGGAGCCCGTGGACTTTGCCGAGTTCACGGATTATGGAACGGTCGCGGAAGGTCGACATCGCCCCCAGCAGGGCCGTATGTTCATGCCCGTGTCGTTTGAAAATATAGTCGAGCACTTCATCCCTCTCCTTCCATGAATAATCGATGTCGAAGTCGGGGGGAGACGTTCGTTTGGGGTTGATGAAACGCTCAAAGTAAAGGTCGAGGTCAATGGGGTCAACATCTGTGATTTTCAAACAGTAAGCAACGATGCTATTTGCCCCGCTTCCCCTGCCCACATGGTAAAATCCCCTCGACATGGAATAGCGGATAATATCCCAGGCGATGAGGAAATAAGCAGAAAATCCCATACGGCTGATGATCCCCAGCTCGTGTTTGACACGCTTAAGCGCTTCTGTATTTCCCGGGCCGTAGCGGTAATGCAAGCCGTCAAGAGCAAGCTTCTCAAGCAGCACATGGTCGTCATACACATCCCCGGTGAAGCTTTTTTTGTTCTTGCATTCCCTGAAATCAAAGCCAATGCTGCAGTCTTCGATCAGCCTTTCGGTATTTCGGATGATCCCGGGAAACTCCAGGTAAGGTTCCAGCAGATCATCCATCGGCCTCATGATCTCGTCGGGCGAAGCCAGCTGCCCCGGGTCCAGCCTGCTCAGCAAGACGTTCTTATCCACCGCCCTGAAGTTCCGGTGAAGCTCAAAGCTCTTCTCATCCAGCACGGTCACCGGCTGCCAGATCACCATCCTGTCAAGCAAATGCCGATGTCTTGAAAGAACTAAACGATTCATGGAAGCGGGATGGACTCCGATAAACGTGTTAAGTAGCGAAGTAGCGAAATGGCGAAATGGTGAAATAAAGGAATCTTCTGTTTCGCTTTTCGCTTTTCGCTTTTCGCTATTTTCTTTTTCGCTATTTCGCCATTTCGCTACTTCGCTACTTCCAAGGGGCAATATCCAAAATACATTCTCCAGAGGCTCCGGCCTGTCGGGCAAAGGCTGGTTCCTCAGATTATGCCTGCTCAGGAAATCATTCAGCTCCCTGAAACCCTCGTTATTCCTCGCCAGCCCGACGTAAAGCAGTTCATCATCCCGGCGGAACTCTATCCCGGCGATGGGTTTCACCCCCTTATCGGCACATACCTGGATAAACTCCATGATACCTGTGGAGTTGTTGATATCGGTGAGCGCCAGGGCCTGCACACCGCAGCGCACGGCCTCGTCAACGAGTTTCTCCACCGGCAAGGTGCCGTAGCGAAGGGAGTAGTATGAGTGGCAGTTCAGATACATAAAAGCGAAATGGCGAAGTAGCGAAAGGCGAAAATTATTTTGTACTGATTTTGAAGCCGATGGGGTTACGCACCTGTTCATTAAAGCGCCTTGTTGACACACCATAAATCCTTGCCCGATCACTGTCAAACATCACTCTCTGTCCTCCTACAAGATTGATCTGAGTGATGATCTCATCTTCTTTGTGAACTACTTTTCCCATAGGTTTTTTCTAACTTAATCCCCCATCATCAAAAAAGTAATACTGAATTCTTTATTCATTCGCTTCTTCGCTACTTCTTTCATACGCCACCCCCCTCCTCACGATCTTCTGCCCGTACTTGTTGCGTACCCTGTCGAGGGCCTGGTAGAGGCTGATCATCCCGCTGCTGTCCTCGAACATGTTTAACTGCGGATTGCCTGCTACCAGTCCGCTGAAACGCACGCCGATCAGGCGGATCAGCATGCGGCGCTGGTATAGCCTGTCGAACAGTTCCTTCACCAGCGGGATCAGAATGTGATCGAATGCCGTGTACGGGACCGACTTCTGAAGGGTATGGGTATCGAAATTCGAGTAACGGATCTTTACCGTGACGCAGGAAGTGAGTTTCTGCTGGTCCCTGAGCTCAAAAGCTATCTTTTCGACCATCTTCACCAGCTTTTCTTTCATCTTCACAACATCTATGGAATCCTGTTCAAAGGTCGTTTCGGTACTGATCGATTTGCTTTCCGAATACGGCAGCACAGGCGTGGAATCCTGTCCGTTAGCCTTCTCCCATATCATGATCCCGTTCTTTCCCATCACCCTTTCCATCATCTCCACGGGGATCCTGCTAAGGGTGTCAATAGTCACGATGCCCATGGACCTCAGCAGGCGGTAGGTCTTCTCTCCTATCATGGGTATCTTCCTGATCGACAGGGGGGCCAGGAAAGGCTTCACCGCATCGCGCTGCACCTGCAGTTCCCCGTTGGGTTTGGCTTCACCCGTAGCGATCTTGGAGACTGTCTTGTTCACCGAAAGCCCGAACGAAATAGGCAGGCCCGTATTCTTAATGATGCTCTGCCTGAGTTCATGAGTCCACCTGAGGGTCCCGAAAAAGCGGTCCATCCCCGTCACATCAATATAATGCTCATCGATCGATGCCTTTTCATACATAGGCGCCCTTTCGGCAATGATATCCGTAACATCATGGGAATATTTGGAATACAACTCCATATCCCCCCTAACGATCACCGCATCCCGGCAAAGCGTACGCGCCATTTTCATCGGCATGGCCGAATGCACCCCGAATTTCCTCGCCTCGTAGCTGCAGCTCGCCACCACCCCCCTGTCGGAAGTCCCGCCTATAAGCACCGGCTTCCCCGCCAGGACAGGGTTAATAAGCCTTTCCACCGACACAAAAAAGGTGTCGAGGTCAAGGTGGACGATATTTCGGGCTAGCAATAACATTTTGATTAATTCTTAATCTATTTTGCGATTACAATATAATCATTATATTTGCAATACCAAAATTTTCTACCATGTTTTTCAGTTCAAACATTAAATTTTTACGCCGGCGCAAGGGTTTAACCCAGGACGACGTAGCAGACACACTGGAGATGAAGCGCTCAACCTTAAGCGGTTACGAGAATGCAGTAGCCCAGCCGGGTTTCGAAGCCCTTATTTCCATGTCGAAGTATTTCAACGTGGCCATCGACACCCTGATCAAGGTCGACCTCTGCAGCCTGCCCGAAAGCCAGGTACGCCAGCTCGAAAGGGGGTACGACGTCTTCATCAAAGGTTCAAACCTCAGGATACTCACCACCACCGTGGGGGCCGACAATGAGGAAAACATCGAGATGGTCTCCGAAAAAGCCAAAGCAGGCTATGCCACGGGTTTTGCCGATCCCGAATACATCAGTATTCTGCCTACCTTCAGGCTGCCCTTCCTTTCAAAACAGAAAAAATACCGGAGTTTCCAGGTCAGCGGGGACTCCATGCTGCCCATCCCCCCGGGGGCCTTTGTTACAGGCATGTTCCTCCAGGACTGGAACTCTATCAGGGACAAGGATGCTTATATTATTTTGACTGCGGATGAGGGGATAGTGTTCAAAGTGGTTGAGAACAGGCTGAAGGAAGACGGCACCCTGAGGCTCCATTCATTAAACCCTGCCTACGAACCGTATGATCTGCCAGTGAACAGCATCAGGGAGATGTGGCAGTTTGTGCATTATATCAGTCCCGAAATTCCCAGGAACCAGGAAAACGAGAACAAAGTACTATTCGAAACCGTGAAAAACCTGAGAAAAGACGTTCAGGAGATCCAGACACGGCTTCAGATATAATTTTTTTAGTTTAACTCCTGAAGATTATTGTTTTATCTTTACATTTGTTACACTTAAATTCCAAATCCAAACTTATAACCATTAATCTATGAAAGTCGCTATAGTAGGATCCGGTTACGTCGGTCTCGTTACCGGTACATGTTTTGCCGAAGTCGGTATTGAAGTCACCTGTGTTGACATCGATAAAAAGAAGATAGAAAACCTAAAGGAAGGCATCATCCCGATTTATGAACCTGGGCTCGAGGAAATGGTTCACAGGAACATGAAAAAAGGAAGGCTTAAATTTACTACTGATCTTAAAGAAGCGCTGGTTGACTGCGAAGTCATCTTCAGTGCGGTTGGCACCCCTCCCGACGAAGACGGCAGTGCCGACCTTCAGTATGTAATTTCTGTTGCCCGTGACTGTGGTAAATACATGAACGATTATATACTCGTGGTCACTAAAAGCACGGTACCTGTGGGTACAGCCGAAAAAGTAAGGAAAGCGGTCAAGGAAGAACTGGACAAACGCGGTGTCAAGATCGAGTTTGACGTAGCCTCCAACCCTGAATTCCTTAAAGAAGGTGCAGCGGTGGACGACTTCCTGAAACCCGACCGAATCGTGGTCGGATGCGATTCCCCCAGGGCCGAAGAGCTTATGAAAGCATTATACAAGCCATTTACGCTGAACGGACACCCTGTAATTTTCATGGACATTGTTTCGGCCGAAATGACCAAGTATGCCGCCAACTCCATGCTGGCTACCAAGATCAGCTTCATGAACGATGTGGCAAACCTTTGCGAGATCGTAGGCGCCGACATTAACATGGTACGTAAAGGCATTGGTTCCGATTCCCGCATCGGCACTAAATTCATTTATCCGGGCGCTGGTTATGGAGGAAGCTGTTTCCCCAAGGATGTGAAAGCCCTGATCCATACTGCCGACGATCATAAATATTCCCTGAGGGTGCTCAAAGCGGTTGAAGCTGTAAATGAAGACCAGAAAATGGTCATGTTCAACAAAATCAACACGTATTTCAAAGGCGACCTCAAAGGAAAAACAGTAGCGTTCTGGGGCCTTTCCTTTAAGCCTCAAACGGATGACATGCGTGAAGCTCCATCCCTTGTGATCATTAAAAAATTGCTGGATGCCGGCGTTAAAATAAAAGCCTACGACCCGGTTGCCATGCCTGAAACAAAGAGGATACTCGGAGACAAGATTGAATATGCAGCTGACCAGTACGATGCTCTGATCGATGCCGATGCTTTGCTTATGATCACCGAATGGCCGGAATTCAAATTCCCGAACTTCAATGTCATGAGAAAACTGCTGAAAACAGCCGTCATTTTTGACGGGCGTAACATTTACGATGTAAGCGAGATCAGGAAGAAAAATTTTGATTATTTCTGCATTGGAGTAAATACTACCAAGTAATATTAGTATGAAATCAAAAGGCCTAACAGTTAAGTCACGGCTGTTAGGTCTTTTCATTTAAATCCTCAAGGTATGATAAAAAAGAAAATTCTGGTTACCGGAGGCGCAGGATTCTTGGGATCCCACCTTTGTGAGAAGCTCCTGAACCAGGGGCATGAAGTGGTTTGCATGGACAATTATTTCACGGGGCAAAAGCAAAACGTGGTCCACCTTCTCAAAAATCCCTTTTTTGAGCTCATCAGGCATGACGTTACCATGCCGTTCTTCATCGAAGTGGATGAGATCTATAACCTGGCATGTCCCGCGTCTCCTGTACATTACCAGTATAATCCCATAAAAACAGTGAAAACCTCCGTTATGGGAGCCATCAATATGCTTGGCCTGGCCAAAAGGATAAGGGCGAAGGTTCTGCAGGCGAGCACCAGTGAGGTTTACGGGGACCCCGAGATCCATCCCCAGACCGAGAGTTACTGGGGCCATGTAAACCCCATTGGGCCGAGGTCCTGCTATGACGAAGGCAAAAGGGTGGCCGAAACCTTGTTTGTAAACTATCACAAGCAGAATAAAGTCAGGATAAAAATTATCAGGATCTTCAATACCTACGGGCCAAGGATGCATCCCAACGACGGGCGCGTAGTTTCAAACTTCATCGTACAGGCCTTGAAGGGAGAGGATATCACGATATACGGAGACGGCACACAAACGCGTTCTTTCTGTTATGTGGACGATCTGCTCGAAGGGATGGTACGACTGATGAACTCAAGGGAAGAGTTTACCGGACCTGTGAATATCGGCAACCCCGGGGAATTCACCATGATAGAACTGGCCGAAAAGGTGCTTAAACTAACAGGCTCAAAATCAAAACTGATTCACCTTGCACTTCCTGCCGACGATCCCCTGCAACGGAAACCCGATATCAGCCTGGCCCGTAAGGAACTTGGCTGGGAACCCGCAATTGCCCTGGAAGAAGGTCTGGTAAAGACGATAGAGTATTTTAAAACAATAATATGATCATTCTGATTACCGGCTCCAAAGGCCAACTCGGCAATGAGCTGAAGCTGCTGGAGATGAAATTCCCTGAGTATCAGCTTACATTCACCGATGTAGAGGAATTGGACATAACCGACATGCAGGCGGTTTCTGCTTTCTTTAATATACTGCATCCTGATGTCGTATTGAATTGCGCCGCCTATACTGCCGTAGACAAGGCCGAGAACGAACCGGACCTGGCACTCAGGGTAAATGCCCTTGCTGTAAGGAACCTCTCCAATGCATGCGGTGAATTCAATGCCCTGCTGATCCATATTTCAACCGACTATATTTTCAGCGGGAAAGGTTACCGTCCGTATGTTGAAACCGATACTCCCGCGCCGGTCTCCAGTTACGCAAGGTCGAAGTATGCCGGTGAAACGCAGATGCTGAGCAGTTGCAGAAACGGGATCATCATGCGTACTTCATGGCTGTATTCTGCATTCGGAAATAACTTCGTCAAGACCATACTTAAATACGGCAGGGAAAGAGGGAAGCTGAACGTGGTGTTCGACCAGGTTGGATGCCCCACCTATGCCAGGGACCTGGCTTTGGCCATACTGCAGATCATCCCCCGCCTGGAAGGACATGAAGGGGTCGAAATATTCCATTATGCAAATGAAGGCGTGGCCAGCTGGTACGATTTTGCCAGGGCCATTATATCATTTTCGGGGATACCATGCGTTATTACTCCGGTTGAAACTAAAGACTATCCCCTTCCTGCCCCGCGTCCCTTTTACTCGGTCCTTAACAAGACCAGGTTCAAGGAGAGATTCGGCATCGAAATACCATTCTGGAGGGATAGCCTGGAGGAGTGCATTAAAACATTGAATCTACTTTAAATTATGGACGAAAACATATTAGTAAAAGCAAAATCCTGGACCCGGGGCAATTTTGATGAAGAAACAAAGTCGAGGGTCGGGGAAATGATTGAAAAGAACCCTGCCGAACTTACCGATTCGTTTTACCGTATACTTGAATTCGGAACCGGGGGACTCAGAGGGGTCATGGGCGACGGCACCAACCGCATGAACAAATATACTGTTGGCATGGCTACGCAGGGGCTTGCAAACTACGTGATGAGGATGTTCCCGGGCGTTCAGCATAAAATGGCTATTGCGCACGACAGCCGTAATAACAGCAGGTATTTTGCACAGATCACGGCTGAAGTCCTCTCGGCAAACGGCTTTAAGGTATACCTTTTCGATGACCTCCGCCCCACCCCTGAACTTTCTTTTGCCGTAAGGCAACTGGGCTGCCAGAGCGGGGTCATGATCACCGCTTCACATAATCCGAAAGAATACAACGGGTATAAGGCATACTGGGACGACGGAGCCCAGTTCATCTCTCCCCATGATGAAAATGTAATCAAAGAAGTGGAGAAGATTTCCTCTATCGACCAGGTCATGTGGGAAGGAAATATTGAAAACATCATCAGCATTGGAAGGGAAATCGACGAGGCTTACCTTGCCAGGCTCAAAACCCTTTCGCTCTCCCCTGATGTCATCCGCCAGCATAAAGATCTGAAAATAGTTTATACCCCGCTTCACGGGACAGGCAGGACCCTGGTACCCGAGATACTGAAACGTTTCGGGTTTGAGAACATCCATCCCGTTCCTGAGCAGATGGTTGCCGACGGGAATTTCCCGACGGTGAGAAGCCCTAACCCCGAAGAACATTCAGCCCTGGATATGGGTATCAGGCTGGCCGAAAAGCTCAATGCCGACCTTCTTATGGCTACCGATCCGGATGCCGACCGGGTGGGAATTGCAGTGCGTGATCTTAAAAATAATATTATCCTTCTGAACGGGAACCAGACTGCGGCATTGCTTTTTTACTATGTGCTTACAAGATGGAAGGAACTTGGAAAACTCAACGGGAAGCAGTTTATCGTTAAAACCATTGTTACCTCCGAACTGCTTAGGGATATTGCCGTTTCGTTCAATCTTAAGTATTACGATGTGCTTACAGGATTCAAATATATTGCAGATATCATAAGAAAGACCGAAGGCAGTGAAGAATTCATCATCGGCGGGGAAGAAAGCTACGGCTATCTCGCCGGCAATTTTGTCCGCGACAAGGATGCTGTGGGAGCCTGTGCCCTTATTGCTGAAACCCTTGCCTGGACTGTATCACAGGGGAAGTCATTGTATGAGCTGCTGATCGACATCTATGTCAAATACGGCTTCTATAAGGAATCCCTATTGTCGGTTACCCGAAAAGGACAGTCAGGAGCCCTTGAAATCAAACAAATGATGATTGACTACCGCGGCAATCCTCCAAAAGAGATCAACGGCAGCAAAGTTGTAAAAATCAAGGATTATAACAGCCTTGTTGAAACTGACCTGCTCAGCGGAAATCAAAACGCCATCCACCTTCCAAAATCAGATGTACTGCAATTTTTCACCTCCGACGGAAGTGTGATCAGCGTAAGGCCTTCGGGAACCGAGCCGAAGATCAAATTTTATTTTGGAGTGCGCGAAACCCTGCCCGGGAGATCAGCTTTTGAGGAAACTGAGAAAAAGCTAAACGAAAAGCTTCAGGGCATTATCAGTTCTCTTAATTTAAAGTAAGCTCCGGAAACCACCATGAAAAGCGGGGACAGACGAGCGATAGACTGGTTTATTCTGTCCTTTTTCCTGTTTTGCTTCAGTTATCCGGTTGAGGTTCACTCCCAGATCCCCGAAAAGCCGAAAACCATATTTGCGCCCAAGGACGACAGCATTATGAACGGGAAGAAATCCGTTCAAAAAACAAAGAACTTTTACGATTCCGTTTTCCAGCGCTTTAAGCGTCACAAATTCACCAAGATGCTTTATAGCCTGGCCTTTGTAGCTCCCCAGATCAATACACTTCCCGATACCGTTCAGGCAGTTGCAAGTGAAAACCCATACAAGAAATTCGAAGGCAAGATCATCCGCAAAATTCATGTGGTTTCGCTGGATCCTTTTGGCCCTACAGTAATAGATACGGCACGTGAGCCTACAACCGGCTTTGGTAAGTTCCTGAACGTGGTGCATCTGCAGTCGGCCCCCTTTGTCATTAAAAAGATGGCCCTGATCAGGGTGGGCCAGGCTGTTGACCCCTATGTGATGGCCGACCAGGAACGCATCCTCAAGGACCTGGGTTATATCGATGATGCGAGGGTTATAATACTCCCGTCCGAATCGGAGGATTCGGTGGATGTCATCGTGGTAACAAAAGATGTATGGTCAATTGGAGCGATTGTTCCGGTACTAACGACTAAGAAATTGGGGCTCAGGATATTCGATGCAAATTTTGCAGGTCTTGGCGACCGGCTTTCCCTGGATTTTTCTTTTGCACGTTTTCGTGCCCCCTTTGCCCGTTTCGATGGCTTCTCCTACACTTATACAAATATTTTAGGGACCTTCACCGACATTACTATCAGTTATTATCAGGATGACTTGCACCAGCTGAATACGGGCGTTTGGATTGACCGCCCTTTTATCACAAACCGGTCCAAATATGCAGGCGGCATCTCATACCAGTATAACAAAATGGCATACAACATCACCGATAACGGAGCATCATACACTAAATCCAGCTCCGGCTATCTCTGGCTGGGGAGGTCCTACCTTATCGCAGAGTATAAAATTCCAACCCGGTTTATTGTTTCAGCATCTTACCAGGGAACGACCTTCATGCAGAGGCCTGAGATCACTGTGAATTCCAACAAAGGTTATTATGACGGTAGCCAGATTCTGGGGAGCGTGGCATTCTCAAGAAACAATTATTACCTTATAGATTACTTCCTGAATTTTGGTAAAACTGAGAACATACCCTACGGAAGGCTTATTCAGCTTACGTTCGGTCCGCAATTCACGAACTTTTACACAAGGCTTTATACGGGATTCAGTTATTCACAGGGGGATTTTATTAAAAAGTTCGGGTACCTCCAGGGCCGCCTGGACCTCGGGGGATATTACGACCACCGCAACATTGAAGACGGTGCACTGGTTGTAAGGCTGAATTATATGAGTTACCTTTACTTTACTCCTGATAAACGGTATAAGTTCAGGACCTATATCTTCTCAACCTTCAGGCAGGGATTCCTCAGGCGTACCAACAACCAGGATTATGCTTACATTAACCAGGACCTTCGGATCAACCATTACAGTTCCGATACGGTTTTCAGGGGAGTAAACTCGATTTCGACCTACTTTACAACAGTGATGTTCACCCCCTGGTATTTCTATGGATTCAGGTTTGCTCTCACCGGGATATTTGCAGGAGGTTTTAAAAGCGACGGATATTCAGATCTTTTCCAGACCAGGTTTTACACTGAACTGGGAGTGGGGCTCCTGATCAGGAACGAAAACCTTATCTTCCCTACCATACTGATAAGCCTGTCGGTTTATCCCACTCCTGAGGTTGGGGTTCCATGGCTTCAGACAAATTTTTCGGAGACACCCGACCTGCATGTGAAAGATTACAACCCTTCGTCTCCCTCTAACGTTTCATTATCACAATAATTTTTTCCTGAAAAACATTATTATTTATATTTGCAGTAAACACGGGATTATGATTGACAGGCAGAAATTAAACCAGAATTTTCAGTATTTTGATAAAGAAACGATTGTCGAAATCATCGATATTTTTTTCGAGGAATATCCTGATCGTGCTGAAAAGCTGAAGAAGAACATCCAGGACGGAGATTTCGCCCAGCTAAAATTCAATGCCCACAGCCTGAAAGGGGTTGTTGCCAACTTCCAGGACCCCATATGTTTCGAACTTGCCCGAAAGCTTGATGAAATGGCTAAAAACCAGCAGTCTTCAGGGTTGATCACTGTGTTCGAAGACCTGGACAGGGCCTGCACAAAACTAATGGATGAACTCACAGCCTTGAAAGCCGAAGTGAGCGGCAAATGATCTGATAAACAAGATTCCGGGACCTGGATTCATGCCCCTTTTACTTCTTCATTAATTTATCCAGCCTGTTCAGTCCTTCAATAGCTTTATCGTAATTTACTTTCAGTTTAAGCGACTTCTGGTAGTCATCATATGCCTTTGGGTACTCCTTAAGCTGTTCATAGCTCAGCCCCCTGTTATACCACGATTCGGCATACTTCGGATCCCGGGTTATTGCCTTCGTGAAATACTCAACTGCCGTTTGGAAGTCCTGGCGGTAAACCAGGTTTATATAAGCGATATTGTAAGGGGCATCCCTGAACGTAGTATCCACCCTCGACAGCACTTCATAGGTGCCTATTGCCTTGGGGTACTGCCCGCTTTCCTGGTAAAACATTCCCAGGTTATAAAGAGCCTCACGGCTCAACGGCCTGATTCTAAGGGCATTATTGAAATAGCCTGCAGCCAGGGGGTCTTTTCTCGTGGCAAACAGCTCGCCAAGCAGCATATAAGCGTCGAAGTATGACTGGTTCAATTTAACCGCATCCATAAGATCACCAACGGCATGGGCTGTATCCCCGGTTTCAAGTAAAGCCATCGCCCTGGTAAAACGGGCCGGAGTATTGGTCATATCCAGTGCAAGTACCTCCCTTACATACTGGTCAACTTTCCTGTAATCCTTTACAATTAGGTAAAGGTCGGCCAGTTTAAGGTTGGCGCTGAGATTTTTGGGATCTACCGAAACCGCCTTTAAAAGTGATTCCTCACAGTTCTGGGGCTGGCCCATAAGCAGGTAAATATCAGAAAGTGTAATATAATAATCGGCTTTCTTGGGGTCGATCAGCAAAGCTTTGTTAATATCGTTCAAAGCCTGGTTGATCTCCCTGAGGCCGATATAGAGTTTGGCCCTCTCATGGAACAGCTTGGCATCCTTGCTGTTGGAGGATATTTTTCCGGAGATATCCTCCAGTGCGACCCTGAGAGAATCCTCCCTGCTGAGTTTTCCGGTTTTTCCATTTCCCCTGTGGCAGGCCAGGCCGAGGATCATCAGGAAACAAACAGCCCAAAAGGCGGTAATTCTCATTCTATTTCTGGGTTTTAAGTAATTCCTTGATCTTACCTTCGATCTCTTCCATAAGTTCAGGATTATCCTGTATGAGTTTTTTCACGGCATCCCTTCCCTGCCCGAGTTTAGTCTCCCCATAACTGAACCAGGAGCCGCTCTTCTTGATTATGTTATTATCCGACGCAAGGTCCAGTATTTCGTATGCTTTCGAAATCCCTTCACCGTAGATGATGTCGAATTCGGCCTTCCTGAACGGCGGTGCAACCTTGTTCTTCACAACTTTCACACGAACCCGGTTCCCGATCGCTTCTTCTCCATCCTTTAACTGGTTTTGCTTGCGGATGTCGAGCCGCACGGAAGCATAAAATTTAAGCGCGTTTCCACCGGTTGTCGTCTCTGGATTTCCAAACATGACACCGATCTTTTCACGAAGCTGGTTGATAAAGATACAGCAGGTCTGGGTTTTGCTGATGGTCGAGGTGAGTTTCCTCAGTGCCTGGGACATCAGTCTTGCCTGCAGACCCATTTTTGAATCGCCCATTTCCCCTTCTATTTCGCTCTTGGGTGTGAGCGCTGCAACAGAGTCGATCACGATGATGTCGATGGCCCCCGAACGGATAAGATTTTCGGTTATTTCCAGGGCCTGTTCCCCGTTATCGGGCTGGGATACCAGCAGGTTCTCCACATCCACGCCCAGTTTCTGGGCATAATAACGGTCAAAAGCATGCTCCGCATCGATAAAAGCAGCAATACCTCCTGCCTTCTGGGATTCAGCGATGGCATGAAGCGCCAGGGTCGTTTTTCCCGATGATTCCGGCCCATAGATCTCGATGACCCTGCCTTTAGGCAAGCCACCCACGCCAAGGGCAAGATCCAGACCGATAGATCCTGTTGAGATCACGTCGAGAGCCTCTATGGCATTTTCGCCGAGGCGCATGATTGTTCCTTTTCCATAAGCCTTTTCCAGCTTGTCGAGCGTAAGCTGGAGAGCTTTAACTTTTTCTTTGTTCACTTCCTGTGCCATTTTTCCTCCTTTATTTTATAAGCCCATCTCCTTAAGGATCTGCTGCGAATGGTTTTTTGTATCAACTTTTGTAAAGACTTTTGCAATCACCCCTTTTTCATCAATAACATAAGTAGTGCGGATGATGCCTTCGTACTCCTTACCGTATAATTTTTTCAATCCCCATGCCCCGTATGCCTTAAGAATGGTTTTGTCTTTATCCGGGATAAGGGCAAAAGGTAATACGTATTTTGCTATAAATTTTTTATGGGAAGCTTCAGAATCTGAGCTCACCCCTAACACTTTAAATCCTTTTTTCTTCAGTACCTGATAGTTATCCTTCAGGTTACAGGCTTCGGCCGTACAGCCTGGCGTATCGTCTTTAGGATAAAAATACAATATCAGCTTGCTCCCCCTGAAATCATCCAGGCTTACCGTTACTCCATCCTGGTCCTTCACCTGGAAATCAGGAGCTCTGTCTCCGATTTTTAAGGTCCCCATAAGTTTATTATTTTGTTCAAAATTATTAAAACCCGGCCGGATTTTCCGACGGAATAATATTTAGTTATAAACAACCCTGGGCACTGGGCTCTGGGCTCTGGGATATCCAGCAACCCAGTACCCAGAGCCCAGAGCCCAGTACCCAGAGCCCAGTGCCCCAGCTACCTTTTTTGTGACTGATAATATTTACAGATCTGGGTCAGCCCGCATGCCCCGCATTTGGGTTTACGCGCAACGCATACATACCTCCCGTGAAGTATCAGCCAGTGATGGGCAACAGGGATTAAGTGTTCGGGGATGTGTTTGATCAGTTGCATCTCGGCCTGGTAAGGGTTCTTTGCATTCACCGTCAACCCTATTCGGGCAGCTACCCTGAAAACATGGGTATCCACCGCCATGGCAGGCTTATTAAAGATCACAGCAGCCAGCACATTCGCGCTTTTGCGGCCAATGCCCGGAAGTTTCTGCAAAGTATCCACATCCGAAGGCATTATACCGTTAAAATCCCTGACCAGGGCCTGGGCCATCCCGATGATATTTTTAGTTTTATTATTCGGATAGGAACAGCTCCGGATAAGCCCGAAAACGTCCTCCTGCTTCGCCTTTGCAAGGCTATGGGCCGTTGGATACTGCTTAAACAATCCAGGTGTGATCATATTAACCCGTTTGTCGGTGCACTGGGCCGATAGGATCACCGCTACAGCCAACTGGTAGGGATCGGTATAAACGAGTTCGGTTTCGGCCTTCGGCCTGTTGGCAAGAAAATAGTCTATGGCTTTGTCATAGCGTTCCCGGATGTGCATAACCCTGATTTTTTGCAAAAGTAGGAAAATCACGAAATCCTGCCTTCCTAAATTAAAGAGGTAACAAGCCTGATGTTATGGTTTTAGTAACTTAGCATTTCAATAAAAGCGAATTGTGCTCCCCCGACTAAAATTCTTATTTGCATTTCTGTTGTTTTATTCCTTTCTCGCAGCCGCATCAGGCATGGAGACCGTTACCTGCGATAACTCCCCATACGGTCATAACAGCCCTGCAAACACCAGCGACACCATAATCAAAGGAAAAACACTCCATTTTATTCCTCTTAACCCCCTTACAATAGTTCCATGTGAAAGTGCAAATGTTTTCTGCACCGGAAATGCCTACACCTTTCCTTCGGGCAGCACCGGCACTTCGCCACCCCCTGTAAACAATTACCCCAATTACGGATGCCTGGGAATAGCTTTTGGCCCTGCATGGTATTATATGCAGGTGGGAGTGGCCGGGGATATCATCATTACCATTTCTCAAACCATGCCACCACCCAATCAGACTGTTCAGCTTGATGTTGATTTTGTTTGCTGGGGGCCTTTTACAAGTGTTTCCGACGCTTGTGCCACGGGACTTACCTCTGCAAATATTGTAGACTGCAGTATTTCCCCCTGGTCAATTGAAACCTGTCACATCCTGAATGCCCAGCTTGGTAAAATTTACATTCTGCTGATGTCAAACTTCAGTGAGACACCAGGAATAATTACATTTTCGCAGTCAGGAGGCAGCGGACAAACAAACTGCAACCCCGTGGTTCATTGTTCTGTAATATCAATGACAGCCAATCCTTCAAGCTGTAATTCACTCACCAATACATTTTCGGTTACCGGCAATATGGAGTTCACCAATCCTCCTTCGGCAGGTACACTCACTGTTTCAGACAATACTGCAGTTCCGCCGATCACCCAGGTTTTCAGTCCTCCATTTACAAGCCCGAAAGCATACAGCCTTTCAAATATCCCATGCGACGGCCTGGTCCATTCAGTCACTGCATCGTTTTCCGACAGCGCTGCATGCACCTTCGTGCAACAATATACATCTCCCCCTTCAAGCTGCCCTTCAGCTGTTATCAGCGGAGGAGGAACTATCTGTAACGATGGAATAAGCCTGGCCAGTGTAAGCATTAACATCAGCGGTTCACCTCCTCCATATACGTTCACTTATGCAATCAACGGGATTAGCCAGATTCCTGTCAGCAATTACGGGGGGTCCCTGCCCTACCTGATCCATACAGCTGTTCCTGGGTCATACACCCTTGTGTCCGTCACGAACCAGGCCTGTCCGTCAGGCGGGACCGTCTCGGGAAGCGCAATGGTAACACTGAATCCTTTACCAACCGCAACTGTCGCTGGTACTGCCACAGTATGCAAAAACTCAGCCTCACCCCCGGTCACCTTTACAGGGGCATCGGCCACAGCCCCTTATACGTTCACCTATAACCTGAACGGGGGAGCCAGCCAGTTCGTTACAACAAGCAGAGGGAACAGCGTAAGCATAGCCGCTCCAACAGGGACCACCGGTGCTTTTACTTACACCCTGTTGGGGGTGCAGGACGCAAGTTCTACCGCCTGTTCACAATCCCAGAGTGGAAGCGCAACGATCACTGTAAACCCCGGACCCTATGTGAACCTCACGGCATGCAATGATCCCAAAACAACCACGACTTCGAGAGCTTTTACTTTAAAGGGAGGAGTCCCCCCCGGCGGGCAGTATTACATTGACGGCATACCTGCAGCCGGCGGATTGTTTGACCCTTCGGCCCTTACTGCCTCCACTCACCAGCTCACCTATTCAGTTGTTGGTTCCAACGGTTGCACCAGCACATCTGCCGAGGTTCCCATAAGCGTAATCAGCGGTAGCGGATCCGGAACCTGTCCCGGGAATTTTACCGACCCCAGGGACGAGCAGGTTTACAAGGCCGTTCAACTGGGCGGCCATTGCTGGATGGGCACGAACCTGAATTACGGCACTAAAATGGATTTCTCTTCACAAGCCCAGAGCGACAACTGCGAGCCCGAAAAATACTGCCTCCCTTCCGATGCCGGCTGTTCAGCCAACGGGGGATTCTACCAGTGGGATGAGCTGATGCAATACCAGGTTCCATTACCCGGGCAAAAATTACAAGGCCTTTGCCCTCCCGAATGGCATGTACCTTCCCAAAGCGAATGGCAGGAATTGATCAATGCCGTAGCATCCAGGAACCCCGGAGATGGGATTGCCGGAGGTTTTTTAAAGGACTCTATTCCCGTTTTTGGCTTGCATGCCTTGATTGACGGTATCTTTTATCTGAACAATTTCTGGGCTTTCACCTCCGGGGACCCAAGAGTGACAATGTTCTGGACCTCCACAACCATTGGACCCTACCATGCTGTGGCAAGGGGAATGAATTCCTATAATTACAGCGTATCTTTTTATCCCTCCCTGAGGGCAAATGCATTCCCTATTCGTTGCCTTAAAGACTGACAGCCAATTCCATGCCGGAACTCTTTAAACTTTGGCCCAGGGCCTGGCCGGGAAGCCGGCTATTGTCAGCAGCGAATCCTTACCTTTGCTATCCAAGCCAAATACTATGAAAAAACTCTTTCTTCTTTTACTTCTGCTGGCTGATGTCATTATCGTTGCAGCCCAGCCCCTCACCTCGTTTGTGAACCCATTGATCGGCACCCGCGAAATGGGGCATACCTTTCCCGGGGCATGCGTCCCCTTTGGCTTCGTCCAGCTCAGCCCCGACACCGATACCATCCCTTATGACATGGACGGTAAATACAATCCGCCGGTTTACAGGTACTGTGCCGGTTACCAGTATGACGACAAGACCATAGTCGGCTTCAGCCATACCCATTTCAACGGTACAGGACATTCCGACCTGGGCGACTTCCTGATCATGCCCGAAACCGGTCCTTTGCAGCTTAACCCGGGAACTGCCGATCATCCCGAAAAAGGGTACAGGTCGTCGTACAGCCATGCATCAGAAAAAGCCGAACCGGGTTATTACAAGGTGCACCTGGATGAGCCGGATGTGGATGCCGAGCTTACCGCCACCCTGCGTTGCGGCTTCCACCGCTACACCTTCCCCCAGGCCGATTCAGCCCGCATCATCCTCGACATGATGCATGGAATCTACAATTACGACGGCAAAGTCCTCTGGGCTTATGTTCGTGTAGTCAACGACTCCACTATTACAGGTTACCGCATCACCAGCGGCTGGGGAAGAACCCGTTACATGTATTTCGCTCTTGTTTTTTCCAAGCCTTTTAATGACTACGGATGGAGGAGCGGCGACAAACAGGTTTACCGCGGGTTTTGGCGCAGGTTCAGCCAGTACCGCAACTTCCCCGAGATGGCAGGTAAAAAGATCAGGGCATGGTTCGGGTTCAGCACAACCAAAGGAGAACAGCTAAAACTGAAGATCGGACTTTCGGCTGTTAGCATGGAAGGCGCCCTGGCCAATCTCAATGCCGAGATCCCCGGCTGGGATTTCGACAAAGTGCGTAAGGAAGCTCATGAAAACTGGGAAACTGAACTCTCGCGCATCAGCATAGAAGCGGATGCTGACCGTAAAGTGAATTTTTATACTGCTTATTACCATGTGCTGATGAACCCGGTGATATACCAGGATGTTGACGGCAGGTACCGCGGACTGGACCAGGAAATCCATACCGCAAAGGGCTTTACCAACTATACCGTATTTTCACTATGGGATACCTACCGGGCCCTTCATCCTTTTTATACCTGGCTGTACCCACAGCGCAGCGGCGATATGGTAAACTCCATGCTCGCCCATTATTCACAAAGTGCAGAGAAAATGCTGCCGGTATGGGCTTTCCAGGGGAATGAGGACTGGTGCATGACCGGGTACCACAGTGTGGCGGTTATTGCCGATGCCTGGGTGAAAGGTGTGAGAAACTTTGACCCGGAAACGGCCCTGCGTGCTTGTGTGGGCACATCCGCCAACAAACTGTATGAAGGCATAAACGATTACGTGAAACTGGGCTTTGTCCCTCTTGAAAGCAGCGCCAGCGCGGCTTCGGTGACGCTGGAATATGCTTATGACGATTATGCCATTGCCAGGTTTGCCGAAGCCGTTTCAGACGATTCGGCTTCAGGAGCCCTTTTGCAGATGTTTGCCGATGCTGAAACAGCCAAATACCAGAAACGTTCCCGGAATTATAAAAATGTCTTTGACAGCCGCACAGGTTTCATGCGCCCGAAGAATGCAGGGGGGCTGTTCAAACCGGCTTTCGATCCGCTGAGTACCAGCAACCAGGGCTTTGTTGAAGGGAACTCATGGAATTATTCGTTTCACGTTCCACAGGATGTCCCGGGCCTGATCACCCTCATGGGAGGCGATAAAGCTTTTATCACTCGACTGGATTCCCTTTTCACCATGCACCTCGACGATAAGTATTTTGCCGAAACCGAGGATGTGACCCGCGACGGGCTCATCGGAAATTATGACCAGGGGAACGAACCCAGCCATCATATCCCCTACCTGTATAACTGGACATCCCAGCCCTGGAAGACCCAGGCCATGATCCACAGGATCATCAACACCATGTACCGGAATGCAGTGGACGGATTGTGCGGGAATGATGATTGCGGGCAGATGAGTGCCTGGTATATCTTCAGCGCTTTGGGGTTTTACCCGGTTTGCCCCGGCACCGATGCATACAATATAGGCAGTCCCTGTGTTTCCAAAGCATCCATTGCCCTACCCAACGGGAAAGCCCTTACCATCATTGCAAAAAACCTGAGTAAAAAGAACATTTATATAAAATCCGTAACATTATCAGGTGAGCCGGTTCGTGGCCTTGTACTGCATCATAACGACCTGATGAAGGGAGGAACACTGGTTTTCGAAATGTCAAACTCTCACTAAACTCATATACATGAAAACTCTGCGTATTTTTTCACTTGCCTTTGCAGTCCTGGCATTTTCCTCCTGTTCCAAAAAGCATGTCGACTGTGTGCCTTATTCAGGCGGGGTCATCCAGTCAAACCTGCAGTCAATGCTTGACAAGCTGTTGTCGGATTATAAAACAAAATACCCCTGGTACCCGGGCGGGCTTGCCATGAAAGTCATTTCAAAATCAGGATCATGGTTCGTTTCGTCGGGGATGGCAGCAGGGACTAACAGCCAGGTCCATTTCAGGGCGGCCAGCAACACAAAAACATTCACTTCAACAGCCATTCTCCTGCTTTTACAACAGGGGAAATTAAACCTCGATGCAAAGATCACCGATACTATCCCCGGAACATCCTTAACCTATGTTCCAATAGACGCCGATTATGCAATCCCATACCGCGACAGGATCACGATAAGGCAGCTCCTTCAGCACAAAGCAGGGGTCTTCGATGTTTCCAACTCTACTATCCCTGATACAGTCACAGCAGATGTGCCTTACAAGGGACAGGATTATATTAGCTGGGTTGAGTCTTCCGATTCCACTCATACCTTTACATTTGATGAAATGGTGGGGGTAGATGCGGTATGCAGGCTTTTCTATTTCAGGCCCGGCACAGGATATCATTATTCGAACACAGGATACTCCATACTCGGCAAGATCATAGAGCGTGTTTCAGGCATGTCGTACAGGGATTTTATACAAACTCAGATCTTCGCACCCATGAATTTAACCCAGTCTTCGATGCCGGTTGAAGGAACCGATCAGCAGATTCCTCCCCCCTTTGCCAGGGGATATACATACTCTCCAGGGGTCAAAGAGACTACGCTCTCCAATATGTCGGCCAATGTTGCAGAAGGCACCCTTATAACCACTCCTGATGAACTAAGCAGGTTCCTTCGCCTTCTGTTACGGGGCGAAGGGGTTTTGAACACTTACACGGTGAACAGCATCATGCTTGAGCCCATGAATCCTCCCGACACGGTTACTTCATACAGCTGCGGCATCATGTATACGACAAATCTCGGTTACGGGCATAACGGGGCACATGAGGGGTACCTTTCACGAATGGTTACCGACCCTGAAGTTGATTTTACTGCAGTTGTATTTACCAATGCATGGAACCTGTCGACCGGAAATATGAACGGTATTATCGAGCAGTTGACATCGCTGCTCGACAATGCCTGTTATAAAGCAAAATATATAGTTCAAAAATAAGCATGCAAACTATTTCAGGATTGTAATGGATCCGTGGTGCACATCATCCCCATACAGACCGTGGCCGTTGAAAATAAAAAAATAGGTTCCGTCGGGTAGTTTTGAATCGCTCCAGGTGCTGTTTACATAGTTGGTTGTATGGAACACCCTCCTGCCCCATCGGTCAAAGATCCACAGTTCATTGCTTATATAAACATCGCTCAAAACGATCGTCTTGCCTGTTTTATCTGAGGTTTTTTCCTGGAAGGTCAGTACGCTGTTATCCTGGCTGGAAGTCATGGCATTGGGGATGAACAAGTTGATTATCTTTACGGTAAGGGTATCCTGTAAGGTTGTGTCGCAGCCATTTTTATCCCGGAAGCGCATCTGGGTTACCATGGAACCGGTACGGTCATACGTATAGGTAACCGGGTTCACATTGGATGTTGTAACGGTGCTGTCGACATTATAATACATATACCATTTCCAGTTGGTCATGTATTGCCTTGCAGTATCGTTAAACTGCAGGGTGGCTGTGGGGTTGGTGAGAAAAATCGTATTGGTGTCGGTTGTAATCGGGGTAATCGTATACCTGACCTTGGGCAATTTAAGCACGTCCACAAAATATATGCTGTCGATGCTGCAGCCCAGGGAATCGGTTACAGTAAGCCGGTGCTTGCCCGGGCAGATGCCGAAACAAAGGGTATCCTGGCTGTGCCCCCCATGCCAGTTGTACTGGTATGGCGGATATAGTTTGAAGGGAGTCCCTCCTGAAGCAATCGCTTTGAACTGCCCTTTGCACTGAAGGGGACAGGCCAGTGCATTATACCGCCTCAGGGTATCCAGTTTCATTGCAGGATGCATCTTAAGTATCACAATATTGCTGGTATCGGTCATGGCCAGCTTGCTCGCTATACAGCGGTATTGGCCGGTGTCGGATGGTTTTGAGTGAGGGAAAAGAAGCAGGGCCGAATCAGCCCCGGGTATATCTATCCCGTTCTTCTGCCAGCGGTAGCTCACCCCTGAAGTATCGGTGCCGCTGATGTTTGCCGTATATCCGACGCTGTCAAGGTAACACCAGGTAAGCGTGCCTGTAGGGGTAACAGTCACTTTCAACTGGGCCATGGAAACCAGGGAAGAAAACAAAAACAAGAGCAAAACCAGTCGTTTCATCCGCATCAGAAATCAGCTGCTAAATTAAGAATTTAAACGAAATTTTTATGGAAATATTACAGTTGCGGGGATGGGCGCCGCACGCCGATGAGGGATAAGGCAACGCTGCGCGTTGCCAATGAGGGATGATGGCGCTGCGCGCCGATGCGGGATGAGGGATGAAGGATTCAAATCTTCATTTGTACATGGTACATTGTACATTAAAACAGGTGGTTCGAAAGCATGATGAGCGTACAGGCATGGGTAACATATATACCGGCATCGCGGAGTTTCTTTTCAAATTCAACATTCTGGGTGCCGGGGTTGAAAATAACTCGTTTGGGATGAAGGCGGATGATGTAATCGTAGTATAAAGCCTGGTTTTTTGGTCCGACGTACATCGTTACCGTATGAATCCCGTCGAAATCCGTTCCGGGGCGTTCTATCTTCACCCCGTCAATCTCCCCTTCCCTAAGGCCTACCGCCAGAACAGGGAACTCGTACTTAAGCAGCTTTTTCACTGCAAGATACGAATACCGTTCGGGGTTCGTGCTGGCCCCCAGTACCAATGTTTTTTTATGATGCAAGACCTGTATAATATGCTGTTACAAAATTAACAAATCCTGAGAAACTGGCAGTCTTTTTATTAACATTTCTGCCAAATATGCAGATTTTGTTATATGGCAAGGGAGTTGTGTAATAATGAATAGTGAAAGGAGAAAAAAACAATGAACTTTAACAATTTCACATTAAAAGCACAGGAAGCTGTGCAAAAGGCACAGGAAATAGCCAATGCAATGCAAAGTCCTGCAATCGAAACAGATCATCTTCTCAAGGCAATGTTAAATGTAGATGAGAATGTTTTGCCCTGGCTGTTCAAAAAACTCAATGTCAATTCAGGCATTTTGACCAAAGCCCTGGACAAGATGGTTGAATCCCATCCCAAGGTCACAGGAGGTGAGATCTACCTGTCGAATGAAGCCAACAAGGCGCTGCAAAAGGCCACCGCCATGATGCAGGAGATGAAGGATGAATTCGTTTCCATAGAGCATATGATGCTGGGAATACTGGTAGCCGGAGATGCAACATCAAGGCTGCTTAAAGACTCGGGGGTAACAGAAAAGGAACTCAAATCCGCCATCAAACAATTAAGACAAGGCAGTACGGTGAACAGCCAGCATGCCGAGGAGAACTACAACGCACTCAACCGTTATGCCCGCAACCTCAATGAATTGGCCAGGGACGGCAAACTGGACCCGGTTATTGGCAGGGACGAAGAAATCCGCCGTATACTTCAGATATTAACAAGGCGGACCAAGAACAACCCCATACTCATAGGCGAACCCGGTGTTGGAAAGACTGCCATAGCCGAAGGCCTGGCCCACCGGATCATAGATGGGGACGTGCCCGAGAACCTGAAGAGCAAACAGATCTATTCGCTCGACATGGGCTCCCTGATGGCTGGGGCCAAGTACCGGGGAGAGTTCGAAGAAAGGTTGAAGTCGGTAGTCAAGGAAGTCATCAATGCCAACGGGGAGATCATCCTCTTTATTGATGAGATACACACTCTTGTCGGGGCCGGGGCAACCGAAGGGGCCATGGATGCCGCCAACATACTGAAGCCTGCGTTGGCTCGGGGCGAATTAAGGGCTATTGGTGCCACAACCCTCAAGGAATACCAGAAATATTTCGAGAAAGACAAAGCGCTTGAGCGAAGGTTCCAGACTGTTATGGTGAACGAACCCTCAACCCTGGATGCCATTTCTATTTTACGCGGGCTCAAGGAGAAATACGAATCCCACCATAAGGTAAGGATCAAGGATGAAGCCATTATAGCTGCGGTGGAGCTTTCTCAGAGATACATCAGCGAACGTTTCCTTCCCGACAAGGCTATCGACCTCATCGACGAGGCCGCATCCAAGCTCAGGCTCGAAATCAATTCATTGCCCGAAGAACTTGAGATCATAGAGCGCAGGATCAGGCAGCTGGAGATCGAGCGCGAAGCCATAAAACGTGAAAACGATGCCGGCAGGCTTAAAAGCCTGAGCGAAGAGATCGCCAACCTCAGCGATGAGCGCAACCAGCTCAGGTCCAAATGGCAGGCCGAGAAAGAGATCGCCGAGCATATTCAGACCAATAAAAAGGAGATTGAAAACCTCAAACTGGAGGCTGAGCAGGCCAACCGCAGCGGGAACCTGGGGCTGGTGGCCGAGATAAGGTATGGCAGGATACCTAAGGCCGAAAAAGAGATAGTGGAATTCAAAGCCAGGTTACAGGAGATCCAAAAGGACTCCCCTATGGTGAACGAAGAGATCGGCGCCGAGGAAATTGCCGATATTGTTAGCCGCTGGACAGGCATTCCCGTTAGCCGAATGCTTCAGAGCGAACGGCAGAAACTGCTGAACCTCGAGACCGAGCTGCATATGCGCGTCGTGGGACAGGAACAGGCTATTACCGCCGTGAGCGATGCCATCAGGCGAAGCCGTGCTGGATTACAGGATACAAAACGCCCGATCGGTTCTTTCATTTTCCTTGGAACCACTGGCGTGGGTAAGACCGAGCTTGCAAAGGCCCTGGCCGAGATGCTGTTCAATAACGAAAACAGTATGGTAAGGATTGACATGAGCGAATACCAGGAAAGGCATACCGTTTCAAGACTTGTTGGCGCTCCCCCGGGTTATGTGGGCTATGAAGAGAGCGGACAGCTCACCGAAGCAGTCCGGCGTAAGCCTTACAGCGTGGTTCTTCTCGACGAGATCGAGAAAGCCCATCCCGATGTGTTCAATATCCTGCTGCAAGTGCTCGACGACGGCCGGCTTACCGATAATAAAGGCCGAACGGTCGATTTCAAGAATACCATCATCATCATGACTTCAAACATAGGATCCCACATCATACAGGAGAACCTTGAAAAAGTCAACGACAAGAACCGTGACGAACTGCTCAACCGCACCCGTGAACAGGTGTTCGATCTGCTGAAGAAAACCATAAGACCCGAATTCCTCAACCGCATCGACGAGATCATCATGTTTGAACCCCTGTCGCTCAGCCAGATAAGGAAAGTGGTTGAATTGCAGCTGAGCCATGTGCAGGGGATGCTCGAGAAGAATGAGATCATGCTTAAATTCAGCCCCAAAGCCGTGGATCTCATCGCCACTTTGGGTTTCGACCCCCAGTACGGTGCACGCCCTATCAAGCGTGTCATTCAAAGAGAAGTGCTTAACGAACTGTCGAAAATGATATTATCAGGCAAGGTCGATAAAGCTGCGGCTATTCTTCTGGACGCCCGGGATGGAAAACTTATTTTCAAAAATGAATAATGGATTTTTTCTAACTTGCGCGCTTTTAGAACAAATTCATTTCCCGGCATATGAAAATTATCACCACTGCCATCCTTTTGGGTGTCACTCTTCTTGTTGTCCCATTATTCAGCTACTTTTTCGGTACAGCCCTGGGCCCGTCTGAATGGAAAGCATTGCACACACTGATAATCATAGTTTCTATCGCCATCGCGTACTCTTTTATTGCCGGCGAACTGACCAACAACAACAGCCAGGTAGACAAACTCTGGAGCCTTCTCCCAATTGCCTATGCCTGGGTTGTTGCGGCATACGGTGATTTCACTCCGAGGCTGGCAGTGATGAGCCTGCTTGTCAGCCTCTGGGGGTTGAGACTAACAGTCAATTTTGCAATGAAAGGTGCCTCCAACTGGCGTTTCTGGGCAGGGGAAGAAGACTATCGCTGGCTGGTTCTGCGTAAAAAACCCGAGTTTAATCCGCGATGGAAATGGACATTGTTCAACCTGTTCTTTATCTCAGGCTACCAGCTCGTGCTCATCCTGCTGTTTACTTTGCCAACAATTGTAGCTCTTCAGAATAATTCAGTGCCATTGGGGGTTTTCGATTACATTGCTGCCTTACTCATGTTCTTCTTTATTGGCTTTGAAACAGTTGCCGACATACAGCAGTGGAATTTCCAAAGTAAAAAACATGCAATGATTAAATCCGGAGAAAAACTTCAGGGTGACTACAAAAAAGGCTTCCTTGATAAAGGCCTTTGGGCCCTGTGCCGCCATCCTAATTATTTTGCCGAGCAGTCCATCTGGCTGTGTTTTTACCTTTTCAGTGTAGCTGCGGGCGGCTCATGGTTTAACTGGAGTATCGCCGGCTGCCTTCTCCTGATTGTTCTTTTCCAGGGCAGCTCCGGTTTCAGCGAAGAGATCAGCGCCGGCAAATATCCTGAATATGAGGGATACCGGAGAAGAGTCCCACGTTTTCTCCCGTTCAGGTTTAAACTATAATCATCATTAAATACCTGCATATGAAAACTATCATTGCATTTCTTTTAACGGCAGGTCTAATGCTTGCATGTTTCTCTGATGCTTTTTCCCAACCGGAATCGATTAAAAGAGATTTTGGTATAAGTGCCGGAGGATTTACGAACTTTCCTGTCAACCAGAATTACCTGAAGGAGGGAATCAGCGCGGTTTATCTTTCCCCGTATATCCAGGTTGGCAGGCATGAATTTTCGGCAGGTATTGTTTATCCATTGGCTACCCAGGGCTTGTTCCACACTGAGAACAACATCAATCCCCGCCCGGGCGCTATTGCAGGCTACAAATTTTATGTATCTAACGAGTATTACAGGGAGAACCTTTACATCCATTATTCTTTTCAGTATTTGAGATACAAAGGGGGATATGATATCTCTGCAGGTAACGGTCAGCCTGTTGAACATTATACCGAAACCGATATGTACATCAATAACGTGATCGGCCTGGGATATAACCTGTATTTTGATATGGAAGGAAGGTTTGGCCTGTATTATACCCTGGACTATGTGATATCTCAGACGGGCTATCATCTCTCAGGCCCAAATACACAAGGTACGGGTTTGTGGACAACACAATACCTTTGGAACAGGATGAGCACGCATGTTGGTTTTATTTTCAAACTGACTTCATTGAAGAAGAAAGTTAAGAAGTAAGGCAATTCAAGCTTGAAATTAAATTTTCATTTTATTTACTGCGGATGTCGGAGAAGGCTGGCCCTGCCTGCATGATGAATCCGGGAAAACTCGCTAAATTAGCAGCCTCAAAATATAAAACGAACCTAAAAGCTGTTATACCATGAAATTAGTTTATTCCTTACTGTTAGCATTACTTGTTACCGGAACCACAATGGGTCAATGGACTGCGCAATCCTCAGGCACTAATAAAAGCCTTCATTCCGTATTTTTCACCGATTTAAACAAGGGGTATGCTGTTGGTGATTCGGGAATAGTCCTGAAAACAATTAACGGAGGCACTTCCTGGACTACTCACTATGATGCTTCGGGCAGTTACCTGCAAAAAGTTCAGTTCGTAAATGCCGATACGGGTTATGCCGTGGGCGGAAGCGGTTTGTATCTGAAAACCACTAATGGCGGCCAGACCTGGTCATCCCAGTATTTATTCAACATGAACTATAACCTGTTCTGCGTGAATTTTGTGGACATCTCAACAGGATATATTTCTGGCTCCACCGGTCTGATTGCCAAAACCACAGACGGGGGCACGACCTGGACCGTTCAAACAACCAATTCCACCAATTCACTGCTTTCCGTTGCCTTCACCACACCTGCAACAGGCATTGCCGTTGGATGGGCAGGTACGGTACTTACGACTTCCGACGGAGGCACTACATGGGTCACCCAGACTTCGGGAACCCCGTTTCATCTCGCTTCTATATTCTTTACCGATAGTTTGACCGCTTATGCGGCAGGCTACCGCGGTACCGTCATAAAAACAACCGACGGAGGGAGTACCTGGACAACTTTGAATACGGGCACTACACAGAACATCTACCAAATATTTTTCAACAACATGACTACCGCTTACGTGGTTGGACAGAAAAACAATGCCGCCGAATCGCTGATCCTGAAGACAGAAGATTCCGGTACCGACTGGACGGTTCAGAGCCCCGGAAGTACCTTGGCACTTCAGGGTGTTCATTTCCCGGCAATTGGCTTTGGTTATATAGTCGGTGACTCGGGCCTGATTCTGAAAACCACAAACGGAGGTGCGGTCGGCATCAGCAATACAGTGGCTGGAAACGTAAATTACAAGATATTTCCAAACCCGGTTAAAGGCCGGTTTACTATTGAATTCCCCGAATTCTCAGGAACTGCGACACTGTCGATAGTGAATTCCGATGGTAAAGAAATGCTCAGCCTCCAGGTCTCAGAACAGAAAGTGCAAGTCGACTTCAGCGGCAAGCCTTCAGGCAACTATTATTTCAGGCTTACCAGCGATAAAACAACCGTCACCGGCAAACTGCTCAAAGAATAATTTACCGTAGTTCCGGGTTTGCCGAGCTTAACACGTTTGCCGTTAACACTGCATTACGACCCGAACCTGTAACCTATACCCGACTCGGTATTGAAAAGTACAGGGTGGGCGGGATCGTCCTCAAGTTTTCTCCTTAGCTGGGCCATAAAGACCCTGAGGTATTGGGTTTGTTCAGTATAGGCAATACCCCAAACCTCTTTAAGAATATACTGGTGGGTAAGCACCCTGCCTTCATTTTTTACCATCAGGGCAAACAGCTTATACTCGGTTGAAGTAAGCTTCACCAGGGCCCCGCCTTTTCTTACAGTATGATTGACGAGGTCAATGACAATTTCTCCAAATTGAAGTACAGGGTCCTCCTTTTCTTCCCCCTGATGACGCATGGCCACTCGTATCCTTGCCAGTAACTCTCCCGTTCTGAAAGGCTTTGTGAGATAATCGTTTGCCCCTTTATCCAGAGCTCTTACTATGTCGTCTTCGGAATTCCTGACCGAAAGGATGATCACCGGTTTATCCATCCATTCTCTTAAGCGTTGCAATATTTCAAGACCGTCGGCATCGGGTAGCCCGAGGTCAAGAATCACAAGATCAGGATTGACAGAGGCTGCCAGGCTTATCCCTTCTTTTCCTGTGGATGCTTCCGCCACACGGTACCCGTTCGCCGTCAAAGTTATTTCGAGCAAGCGCCTGATCTGCAACTCATCATCAACGACCAGAATGGTTCCCTGGTTTATCATGCTTCCTCCTGTTTATTTTCATCCTCAAAAGCCATCCCTACGGCGGGGATGCTTACCGAAATAATTGCACCCCCGTTTTTCCTGTTCTCTGCATTAACAATTCCACCCTGGGCCTCAGTGAAACCTTTTACAATGGAAAGCCCTAATCCGGTTCCTCCCGTCCTTGAATTTTTCCCCCTGTAAAATTTATTAAAGACAGATGCCAGGTCTTCGCTTCCGAATCCCGAACCCCTGTCCATAACCTGCATATTAAACGAGCCGCTGTCGTAATAGAATTTCACCCTGATCCTGCTTCCGGGAGGTGAATTCTGAGCTGCATTAAGCAACAGATTATGAAGGATCTGTTCCATCAGACCGAAATCAAGCTTTACCAGGGGCATGTCGTAAGGGATTATTACCGACAGGCTGAAGGGTTCAACTTCCTGCTTGAGCGAATGGATCACCTGGTTTGAAAGGTCATGTACATCGCACCAGTCGGGATGCGGGCTGATACGCCCCGTTTCAAGCCGCGACATGTTCAGAAGATTTTCAATCAGGCGGTTAAGGCGTATAGATGCGTCACTGATCTCGGCGTACAACTGCTTCCTCGACAAATCCGGCAATTCCTGCCCCAGCAAAGTATCCGATGCTCCCATCACCGTGGCAACCGGGATCCTGAGTTCATGAGATATCGAATTAAACAGAGTTTTATACATCTTTTCCGATTCACTCAGCAAATAGGTGTTTTTTGCTGCATTACGCAGCAATTCCCTTTCAAACCGCCCTGAAATCTGCGAAATGACCGCTTCCCAGAACTGCTGTTCACCTTCGGTAAATACTTTAGGAAGCTCAAGGGCGACAAGTCCGTTATTATCACGGCTGCCCGCAAGCGGGTAAAAGGTCAGGTTTCCTGAAGGAAGCGTTTCAGTATATTTCCCAGCCCTGGCTGAATTTTTGAAAACCCAGGATGCCACGCTGAGGTCATTTTCAGTGAAGCTGATCCCGCTTTCATGCCTTGGCTTGATTTCAAGTCTCCCGCTTTCATCCTTTAAAAGGATTGCGCTTTCACAGTGAAATGACTTGTGCAGATAACGATAAGCTGTCTCGGCAATTTCTTCTAAACTGCCAGCCTGGTTGAGATCCCTCGACAGCTGGTATAAGGCATGAGTACGTTCCTCGCGGGTACGTATCTTTTTCTCCTGCCCCCTTATCCTCGTTGTTAACACGCCGTTCATCAGGGCAATGAAAAAGAACATGAACAGCATGAGGACATCCTCGGCCTTTTCAATATGCAAAGTGAACTCGGGAGGGATGAAGAAATAGTCCCAGGTTAGCGCCGAAAGACATGCTGCCATCAGAACAGGCCCTGTACTGAAGAATAGTGCAAGGATCGAGACCAGGAAAAGCAGTATAAAAGAAACGACCTGGTAACCCAGGTAATTCTTTATAAGATAAGATCCGGCTGAAGTCAGGATCACCACGAAAATCGTGGCCAGGTATTGCCGGCTGCTGGCGGTAAAGGACGGAACAGAAACCTTATTCCTGAAATGATCTTTTGCATGCAGGTCGGAGCCCAGGACATATACATCGATATTCCCGCTGTACCTGATGAGCTTGTTTACAAAATTCCCCAGCCTGAACATCGAAAAAACATCCCTGACCCTGGGCTTGCCAACGACGATATGAGTCACATTCTCTTTTTGTGCAAAATCGACTATGGCTTTAACAATATCATGATGCGTGATGATCCTGACCCTGATCCCAAGCTGTTTTGCCAGGTTGATATTCCGGTCAAGCTGTTCAGTCTCTTTTTTTGTAAGAGTGTGAGACGTTTCCACGTACAATGCTTCAATGTTCGCGCCCATCGAATAAGCCAGGTTCTTCGCCCAGCGTAGCAGCCTGGCCGATTGAGGGTAATAACTCATGGCAACCAGCAGGTGCAGTCCCGATTTCCACGGCCCCCGAATCCGGTTATTCTGCATGTAGTCGTGCAACTGCCTGTCAACCCTGTCGGCCACCAGCCTCAACGCCATTTCCCTCAAAGCGGTGACATTCCCGACTTTAAAGAAATTTTCGACTGCGGATCTCGTCCTCTCCGGAGCATACACCTTCCCCTCGGCAAGCCGCTGCAACAGTTCCTCGGTCGTAATGTCGACGAGTTCGACTTCATCGGCATTCTCAAATATCTCATCAGGAACAGTCTCCCTCACAACGATACCGGTGATCTGGGCCACGGTTTCGGAGCGGCTCTCGAGATGCTGGACATTCAGGGTGGTGTACACATCGATTCCATTGGCAAGGATCTCCTGCACGTCCTGGTAGCGCTTGGCGTGCCGGCTGCCCGGGGCATTGCTGTGGGCCAGCTCATCGACAAGGACAAGATGGGGTTTTCTTGACAATATGGCATCGATATCCATCTCCTCAAGACCAGCCGTCTTATACTGTATCTTCCTCCTCTCAATACGCTCCATACCGCTGGTCAGGGCTTCGGTCTCTTTGCGGTTATGGGTTTCCACATAGCCTATGATCACATCACTGCCTTTCTGCTTCTCAGCAAAAGCTGTCTGCAGCATGGTAAAGGTCTTGCCTACACCCGCACACATTCCGAAAAAGATCCTTAGCCTGCCCCTGTTGCGTTTATCCTCCTCGCCGATCAAGGTAGCCAGGAGTTCGTCCGGATCAGGCCTGGTATTTTCAAACCCTGTCATTGTATTTTATCCGTTTCTAAATTTAATAATAAAACATTTATCCTTGGTTCACCCAGGCAAATAAATTGAGGAGATTCAGTAAGGCTGTCGATAAGCACTAATATCTTTTGCCTCTGTTCTTTATTGAACTGCCTTACCCTTGCCACCCTTTCAAGCTGCAGTAATGCCGATGAAGGGGATATGTGAGGATCCAGCCCGCTGCCCGAAGCGAAAAGCATATCAGGTGGGACGGAAATTAAGCTGTCAAGGCCGTTTTCAACTGTGAATTTTAACTGCCGTTCGCGTACAAGTTTCGCCAGTTCCTTGCTGGTAACTGAAAAATTGGAAGCCCCCGAAGGCAGCGGGTTATAAGAAACTGCCGACGGTCTTGAAAAGAAATACCGCTTGTCGTGGAATTCCTGGCCTATCAGGATGCTCCCTGCATACTGCCCTTTTTTACTTATAAGGCTGCCGCCGGACTGCCGTGGAAATATTGTCCATCCGATCCCGGTAATGAGCAAGGGATAGATTACTCCGGTAAGCAGGGTGAAGAACAACAGGAATTTCAAAGTCATCCATAAAGTTTTCATAATGTTCCGCTGTTAAAGGTTGATAAGCATATCGATGAGCTTGATGCCGATAAAAGGCGCAATGATCCCTCCCAGCCCGAAGATCAGCAGGTTCCTGGTCAGGGCTTGCATTGCGGAAACAGGCCTGTAGCGGACCCCTCTCAGCGCGAGAGGTATCAGGAGGATAATGATGATGGCATTGAAGATTACAGCGCTCAGGATGGCGCTGCCCGGGGATCCCAGGTTCATGATGTTCAGAACCGATAAAGGCCCCTTCCCGTTTGGTCCTGCATACAGGCTGATTGCAATAGCCGGGATTATTGCAAAATATTTAGCAACATCATTGGCGATGCTGAAAGTGGTGAGTGCACCCCTTGTCATCAGAAGTTGTTTACCGGTCTCCACAACCTCAATCAGTTTGGTAGGATTGCTGTCCAGGTCAACCATATTGCCTGCCTCCCTTGCCGCCTGGGTTCCCGAATTCATTGCAATCCCCACATCGGCCTGGGCCAGGGCTGGTGCATCATTGGTGCCGTCACCTATCATTCCAACCAGGTGCCCTTTCTTCTGTTCTTCCCTGATTCTGGCGAGCTTGTCCTCAGGCTTCGCTTCAGCCATGAAATCATCAACACCGGCTTCCGCGGCAATAGCAGCGGCTGTCAGGTGATTGTCGCCGGTGATCATTACAGTGCGTATACCCATTTTCCTGAGTTCGGCAAACCTCTGTTTGATCCCGCCTTTTACAATATCCTTCAGGTGGATCACTCCAAGCACCTTGTCATCTTTTGCGACTACCAGGGGGGTGGAGCCTGAACGTGCAATTTCAGCCACTGTTTCCTCTATATTCTTAGGATAAAACCCGTTATTGTTCTGTATAAACGTTTTGATAGCCTCAGATGATCCTTTCCTGATCCGCTGCAGCTCTCCCCCGGCTGTAAAAAGGTCCACCCCGCTGATCCTGGTCTGGGCTGAAAACGGGATAAAGGAAGCCCTTAAATTATGAACCTCCCTTGCCCTCAGGTTGAATTTTTCCTTTGCCAGGACGACGATTGACCTGCCTTCGGGAGTCTCATCCGAAAGGGAAGCCAGCTGGGCTGTATCGGCCAGTTCTTCTGCGCTTATTCCTTCAGCAGGAATGAAATCGGTAGCCATCCTGTTGCCAAGTGTAATGGTCCCGGTCTTGTCAAGCAGCAATACATCCACATCCCCGGCAGCTTCAATAGCTTTTCCGCTTGTCGAGATGACATTCTTCTGCAACAACCTGTCCATCCCGCTGATCCCGATCGCACTAAGCAAACCGCCAATAGTTGTGGGTATCAGGCAAACCAGTAAGGAAACCAGTACGGGCAGGCTCAGGTTAAGTGAAGGAGGCAGTCCTGAGGCTTTAAGGCTGTAAAGGAAAAATGCAGGCAGGGTGGCAACTGCCAGGAAAAAGATAATGGTGAGTCCTATGAGCAGGTTTGACAAGGCTATCTCATTAGGTGTTTTCTGCCTCTTTGCACCTTCCACCAGTGAGATCATACGGTCAAGGAAGGTATTCCCGGGTTCAGATGTAATACGAATAATGATACGGTCGGAGATCACTTTAGTACCTCCCGTCACAGCCGAACGGTCTCCCCCGCTTTCCCTGATTACCGGCGCCGATTCTCCGGTGATGGCCGATTCATCTACACTGGCAATGCCCTCGGTCACTTCCCCGTCGGAAGGGATCTGGTCACCAGCCTCGCAGATGACAAAGTCACCCTTTTTAAGCATGGCGGATGGAATTGTCTCCTCATGATCTCCAAAAATCTTCCTGGCCTTGACCTGGGTGCGGCTTCTTCGGAGGCTCTCAGCCTGTGCCTTACCCCGGCCTTCGGCGATGGCCTCTGAAAAATTGGCAAAGAGCACGGTAAACCAAAGCCATAGACTGATCTGAAGATTAAACGAAGAAAAATGTCCGCCCCTGATACCTGTAAACACTATTAAGGTGGTAAGCGCTGCCCCCAGTCCTACTATAAAGATAACAGGATTTTTCACCAGGGTCAGAGGATTGAGTTTGATGAAACTGTCTTTTACAGCAGTAAGTATCAATCCACGGGTAAAAACTGAAGTTGTTTTTTTAGTTTTCATAGAGTCTCTTTAGAATGTTACCGCGCTATGCATGAGAAAATGTTCGGCCAGCGGGCCCAGCGAAAGGGCCGGGAAGAATGTAAGTCCGCCTACAATTAAGATCACGCCGGTGAGCAGGATAATAAATAAAAGGTTATCGGTTCTGAAAGTTCCCACCGAAGGAGGCGTGACTTTTTTCACTGCCATACTCCCTGCAATGGCCATAACCGGGATGATCACACCGAAACGGCCAAACAGCATGGTCACAGCAAGTGTAAGATTGTAGAATACCGTATTGGCGTTAAGGCCGGCAAATGCACTCCCGTTATTGCCTGCGGCAGAACTGAAAGCATATAAAATCTCGCTTAGCCCATGGGGACCGGAGTTGTTCAATCCTTCAAGCCCGGGCCTGGTAACCGACGCTATGGCTGCAAAAAGCAGGATCATCACACCGGGAACCAGGACACCGGTCAAGGCCATCCTTACTTCGAAGGCCTCAATCTTTTTCCCCAGGTATTCGGGTGTTCGCCCTACCATAAGACCGGCAATGAATACTGTAAGAAAAACAAACAATAACATTCCGTACAAACCAGACCCAACACCCCCGAAAACAACTTCTCCAAGCATGATATTGAACATGGCGGTCATCCCGGTAAGAGGCGACATGCTGTCGATCATCCCGTTAACAGAACCATTCGATGCAACCGTTGTCGCAACGGTCCATAGAACACTGCCCGTATTACCGAAACGAAGTTCCTTGCCTTCAAGAACAAGCCCTTTTCCGGCAGGTGAGACCATATGATATTCAGCATAGAGCGAGATCAGCAATCCCGCCAAAAACACTATCATCATGCATGTAAAAAGGGTATATCCCTGTTTCAATGAACCCGACATTTTACCATAGGTATAGGTAAGAGCGGCCGGGATCAGTAAAATCGCCAGCATTTCGAGGAAATTTGTCAAAGGGGTGGGATTTTCAAACGGGTGGGCGCTGTTTACATTGAAGTACCCGCCTCCGTTAGTCCCCAATTGCTTGATGGCTTCCTGCGAAGCTACAGGCCCCATAGGCAGGACCTGTTTACCTCCTTCAAGGGTTAAGACCGTTACCGGTTGGCTGAAATTCTGTATCACGCCTTCAGCATTAAGTACAACTGCAAGGATGACCGATAATGGCAGAAGCACATAAAGAATGATCCTGGTGATATCGGCCCAGAAATTGCCCAATAAAGAAGATCTCCCCACAATTCCTCTTACCAGGGCAAGCATCACTGCAATCCCGGTGGCGGCGCTCAGAAAATTCTGTACAGTGAGGCCAATCATTTGCACCAGGTACGAAAGGGTTGTCTCACCTGCATAACTCTGCCAGTTGGTATTGGTAATAAAGCTTACTGCCGTATTCAGGGCCAGGTGCCAGCTGACTCCCGGGAGGTGGGCGGGGTTCAATGGCAACAGGTTCTGTGTCAACTGGAGCAAAAACAATACGATAAATCCTCCAAGGTTGAACAGAAGCAATGACCAGGTGTAGGTTTTCCACCCCATGCCCTGCTCAGGGTTCGCAGCTGTGACACGAAATATGAATTTTTCAAGCCATCCCAATACCGGTAACATAAAATGCCGCTCACCACTGAACACCTTATGCATATAGCCCCCCAGGACAGGAGTCAGTATAATCAACAGAACCAGGTACAATAAAACCTGCGATACATCCAATGCGTTCATTTGGTTTTTATTTATCAGTTTGATAATCCGCTGCAAAGTTGCAGCCTCATCCGTATGGATTTTATAAGTTTGATCCCCGGCAGATAAATATTTTATAAAAAATTTTGTTGACTGCGGATGAGGGAGCGGGAGAACACTCTTAGATCATTTGCAAAGAGTTTCCTAGTTATAAAATAGATTGATTAAAAATAAAATTATAACTTTGCCATAGAAATTATGGTAAAGAAAATTGGTTCTTTTTTACTGCTAATTATTATTTTTCTGCAAGCCGGCGGTATCCTTTTAGTCCTGAAGCTTCGGCAGTCATATGTGCATTTTAGCATGCAACATATTCTAATGTCGGAGAAATCACACATTAGAGAAATCACCCTGACACTGGATGACTATAACAACGGGCACATTGGTTCCGGTGAATTGTTATATAAAGGCAATCTTTTTGATATTAAATCGGTAAAAATCGTTAATGGGAAGGTAGAACTACTTGCTTTATTCGACAGCAAAGAAGAAACAATTCTCGGAAAGATCAGGGATTTTATCGATGGGACCATACAGAAGAACAAGGATCATCCAGATCTTTTAAAATTGATTTATGCCCTTCAGTACTTGTATCCTGCCGGTGAACATGCTATCTTTATTCATTCACTGTCCATCAGCAAATTGCAGTCTCATAATTACAACTTAAACTCAGAATCTCAGGACGTTTCAGTGCCTCCTCCCAAAACAGCCTGACACAATCATTTATTTATTTAACTCACAATCCATTACCCGATTGTGTATATTTCATTTGTGTTAAACCAGAGATTAAATTTATTTATATGAAAGTGATAAAACTATATATAATCGCAATATTGAGCTTATGCTCTTCCTTGGCCTTTACTCAGAAAGCCGCCAAAGATTCAACCAAAACAATCAACCTGCGTGAAGTTGAGGTAGGTACAAAGGCTTCATTGCCCGATACGATACTTAAACAGCCGAAGTCTATTGGAGTAATTACCAGGATGGACCTCTCCAGGAATACCGGCCTTAACCTGCAGGATGCCATGAACCAGATGCCCAGTGTACAGATGCAAACCCGCAGTATGTTTGGAGGATCCCGTATCATCATCCGCGGTTATGGAACTGACGTATTCTCATCCAATTTCAATGGCCTGGGATATAAAATGTACATGAATGGCATTCCCATTACTGACGCCCAGGGCATTACGATAACCGATGCAATTGATTTTTCAATATTGGGCAAGGCTGAAGTCATCAAAGGGCCTTCATCCTCATTGTTCGGAACAGGGATAGGTGGAGTTGTTCAGCTTTCAACCCTGAGACCCGAACCTAACAGCACACGTATCGTCCAGGAGGGATTATATGGGAGTGACGGACTTTGGAGGACTAATACCAGGGTTGAGTCGGCAACCGACAAAAATGCCTTCCTTATCAATTACGGGCATCAGAATTATGACAGCTACCGTGTAAGCAGCAAATCGCAGAAGGATTTTGCAACTATAACCGGTGAGTTTAAAAGCGGTGAGAAACATATTACTTCAGTTTACCTGAATTACAGCCATTCTTATGAACAACTGGCAGGTGAAATGGACAGCCTGCATTTTTTCCAGAAGCAGAACTGGGCGGATACGGCTTACACAAATAATAATGCTCATGTTGAAATTGAGAACTTTCGTGGAGGAGTATCCCATAAGGTATTGTTCGCCAGGTATTTTGACAACACTACCAGCGTATACTTCAATGGATATAACCTTCACCAGGCGGCAGGGAACAATCGTCTCAGCAGTAACGCGGTTCAGAACTTCGGTGGAAGGACACAGTTTGACTACTCACAAACCTGGAAAAAAGTTGGTCTGGACGGGATCTTCGGTGGTGAATTCCAGAGAACGATATCCTATAATAAAACCTACAATTCTGTGGATGCTGTTCAGGGTACCATCAAAGGCGACCTGGAGATTGCAGGCATGCAATATAATATGTTTACCCAGTGGACGCTCAGGCTGCCCCTGAACTTCCGCGTAATTGGTGGTGCTAGCCTTAACTTCCTCAATTATGATATAGACGATTATTATAATCTTGCAGCCAGCAAAAACCAGTCGGGATACAAAAAATTCACGCCGGTTGTGACTCCAAGGATCGCCGTCGAGAAGATATTCAACGAGCATATCACAGTATATGTAGATATCAGCAAGGGATATTCACCACCAACCACCAGCCAGATGGTGATCCCTTATCTCGGAACAGCCAATACCGACCTGAAACCCGAATCGGGTATGCAGTATGAACTTGGTTCCAAAGGTTCATTTCTTAAGAGCCGCCTTACTTACCAGTTTGCTATTTTTGACCTGATGATCTCCAACAAACTTGTGTCCCAGGCAGTTCCCGGGGCACCGGCAGGTACCAATATGACGGTCAATGCAGGAAAGCAGGAAAACCGTGGCGCTGAACTTTCCTTAATGTACTCACTTGTGAACGATGACAGAAAGGTTCTCTCACTTCTACGTCCTTATATTACCTATACCTACCTGAATTGTGTTTACCATGATTATAAGAGCAATAATAACAATAACGCAAGCACCGTGGATTATTCAGGCAACAAGGCCGTAGGCGTTTCCCCCAACGTGTTCAACGTTGGTGTTGATCTGGCTGTGAAATACGGCTTATATATCAATGCCTCATTTCAGTATGTCGACAAGGAAGCGCTTAATTTTCTGAACTCACATTATGCTCCCTCCTATTCCTTGCTGAATGCCAAGATTGGTTACCAGCATACCTTTGGCAACCATTTCGGTTTCAACGTTTATGCAGGCGGCAACAACCTGACCAACCAGTTGTATTATACCATGGTCTTCGTGAATGCCAATCCGCCATCAAACCCGGCTTCATTCATGCCCGGACCCTACAAGGCAACATTTTACGGCGGTCTAACACTCAGTTATAAATTTTAATTAATTTCACGCTCCTCCCGGCCTGAACTCCGGGAGGAGCATATTTACCAACCCGTTATGAATACCAAGAGATCTTTATCCTTTCTCGTTCTCATCGTTTTTCTCCTGCCTTTAACCATCTCATGCGGCCGTTTCGGCAATAAGGACAGCAAACAGGATCATAAAGAACGAATAGTTTGCATTTCAAAGCAGTACAGCGAAATCGTCTACGCCCTGGGCGCTCAGCAGGACATAGTAGCCGTTGATGTTTCAAGCACTTATCCGCCTGAAATAAAAAAGTTGCCTACCATAGGATACCACAGAGCATTGAGCGCTGAAGCTATCCTTGCCATGAAACCTACTTTAATATTGCAGGACAATAATATCGGCCCTGAACATGTGGTTAAACAACTTAATGACCTGAAGATCACTATGAAGGATTTCGGGCAGCACTCCAATACCATTGCCGGAACCGATTCCCTTATCCGCGAAATGGGCGCCTGGTTTCATCATGAAACACAGGCAGATTCATTGTGCAGGAAACTCGATAAGGATATGAACCTCGCCCTGGAGAGTGCAAAACAATACACTCATCCTGTTAAAGTCCTTATAATTCATTTCGGACAGGCCTCAAACATTTACCTGGTGATGACAAAAAAGAGCATTGCAGCCAGGATGCTGGAATGGGCAGGAGGAACCATGGCTGTTGATGACGAAAAAGGGATGAAACAGATATCTCCCGAGATCGTTGCCATGTCAGACCCTGACGTTATACTGCTGACCGATTTCGGCTACGACCGCCTGGGAGGTTCTCCAGAAAAGATCAAAGAACTTCCGGGAGTCGCTTCCACCAGGGCATTCAGGAATCACAGGATCTTCAGGATAGAAGAGCATGACCTGGTTTATCTAGGGCCCCGCACGGGTGAAAATGTATTGCAGATCCAGAAACTGATCCACCAGGATGCAAAATAAAAAGAAACAGTACCTGGGAACATTTCCTGTTCTTCTAATCATCCTCATTGTGGTATTCCTGATTTCGATGAGTTATGGGGCAGTTAACATCAGCCTGGATGAGATCTTCGGTGCCATGAAGAAATGGCTGGGCAACTCACAGGACATGACACTGAATGAGCGCATCTTTATAAATATCCGCCTGCCACGGGCGATACTATGCATGATTGTAGGCGCAGCCCTGGCTACAGGTGGTGTTCTGATGCAGGCCTTGTTCCGGAACCCTATTGTAGAGCCGGGCTTGGTAGGGACTTCCAGCGGGGCTGCTTTCGGGGCTGCCCTTTATTTTGTTCTCGGGACAGTACTGAAATTTAACGCTGGAGAATGGACACTGCCTATTGCAGCCTGTCTTGGAGGCATCTTCTCGACTTCCATGGTCTTCTTTCTTTCAGGATCAAGACAAACCGGTAAAAGCTCCATTGTGGGTCTCTTGCTTACCGGCATTGCCATCAACGCCCTCTTCATGAGCGGGGTTGGATTCCTCTCCTACATTGCCAGGGATCCTCAGGCCCGTTCCATCACCTTCTGGAATCTCGGTACCCTGTCAGGTGCCAGCTGGCATTCTGTGATCATTATAGGGGCAGCCACGGTTCTCTGTATCCTGGTCGCCCTGAGGTATGCCAAACAACTGAATGCATTGATGATGGGTGAAGAAGAAGCACAGTATCTCGGGATCAATATCCGGAGATTGCAATTCAGAGTGCTTCTGGTTAATGTAATCATGATAGCAGTAGCTACGGCATTTACAGGAGTGATCAGTTTTGTAGGACTTATCATTCCTCATTTTCTCCGTATGATTAACGGATCCGACAACAGGTACCTGATCCGCAACGGTGCCCTGGCCGGCGCCGTTTTACTCAGCCTTGCCGATCTGACAGCCAGGCTGTTACTAAGGCCCGCCGAACTTCCTATCGGCATCGTGACTTCCGTCATCGGGGTACCTGTGTTCATTATTCTTCTCCGGCGTAAAAACTATTTCTTCTGAACATGCTCAGGGTAAAAAATATCAGCTATCAAACATCCGGGAAAGTAATACTGGAGAATGTTTCAGCGGAATTCCTGCCCGGCAGGCTGAACCTCATCATCGGGCCTAACGGTGCAGGGAAATCCACACTGATCAAGGTCATCTGCAATCAATTAAAGCCAACGCGAGGCGATATTTTCTACTCGCAAAAGAACCTCAGTGAAATCGGCATAGAAGAACTGGCGAAGAAAAGATCTGTGCTTTCCCAGAATGTCGAACTGGCTTTTCCATTAATGGTCAGGGAAGTTGTGATGATGGGCAGGTATCCTCATTTTACAGGGAAACCTGCGGCCCGCGATGAGGCGGCAGTTGAAGAAGCGATGCGTTTTTTCGATGTCTCCCACCTGTCCGAAAGAAATTGTCTTACCCTCAGCGGGGGTGAAAAACAAAGGGTCCAGTTCGCCAGGGTTTTATCCCAGATATGGTATCCCTACCAGGATGAGACCAGGTTCCTTATCCTTGATGAGCCGTTAACATTTCTCGACGTGCACTACCAGTTCGATTTCATGCACAAAGTGATCCACCTGCTTTCAAGCCAGGATATCGTTGTCATTGGCGTGGTGCATGACCTCAATCTTGCTGCAAAGTTCGGCGACCATATTCTGCTGCTTCTTGACGGGAAAGTCCTCTCAGCAGGTAACCGTAACAAGGTACTTTCTGCGCAAAATATTCAGACTGCTTACCACCTGGAACCAATCATCCACAAGCAGGATGATGAAATGCATATATTCTTCCGCTAATTATTATTTTTAACTGCGGATGAGGGAGCGGGGGATAAAAACACTTCTTCTCTATTATACAGAATTAATGTCTTTTTGCGTTCGTAATTATAGTCTTACGAAATTTTCCTGATCCAAACACAAATGAAATATATACTCCTGATCCTCATACTTAGCCTGCTTACCCTGCAAAGCCATCCGCAGACAAAGGTAAAAATCGGAAAGTCTGTTGAAACTGTATATCCGATTACACCAAATAAAACCAATGATCTTGATGAACTGCTCCCTCTCGAAGCCCTGCTGAAAGAAAGAAAAGTCGTGGGAATGGGCGAAGCAACCCATGGCACAAAGGAATTCTTCAACATGAAGGCCAAGATGTTCAAATTCCTGGTCACTCATTGCGGGTACAGGATTTTTACCATAGAAGCTACTTACGGAGGCACCCTCAAGGTGAATGATTATGTGTTGTATGGGAAAGGCGATGTGCTGAGTGCGATGAAAGGGATGGAATTCTGGACCTGGGATACCGAAGAAGTGAAAGACCTGATCGAATGGATGAAAATATACAATGAAGGTAAATCTGAAAACGAAAAAGTAAAATTTTATGGTTTCGACTGCCAGTCATATAAAGGTCCCGCTAATGCCCTGATAGAATATGTCAAAGAGTTTGACAAAGCAAATCTGGACAAATTCGTGAAAGGCTTGTCGGTCCTCAACGACAGCAGTTACAACTATTTTTACACCCTCAAACCCGATAAAGCTTCCGTGAATGGAATATCGCAGATCCATGAGATCATTGCCTTCATCAGGGAATGGTTCCGGGATAACGAAAACCAGTATGCCCCCCTGAGTGGAAGGATGAAATTTGAACTGGCCACTCATAATATTGAGTCTTTGGAACAGGTAATACTTCTTTCGTCAAGTCAATATAAAACAGCTTACACCCGCCGCGATAGTTGTATGGCCCAAAATATTAAATGGATCTCTGAACTTGAACAGTCAAAAGTCTTTGCATGGGCCCATAACAGCCATATCAGTAAAAACCCGAAATATTATTTCAACAAGTACAAAACCATGGGATGCTATCTCGATGAGATTTTCGGTGATGCTTATTATAATGCAGGTTTCGTGTTTAACCAGGGCAGCTTCCAGGCCATTCCGAAAGCCGCAGGTAAGCTGCAGGAATTCACTGTCCCGGTTAACCGGAAGAATACCCTGACCAATGAACTTGCCCTGACTGGTGTTGATGCGTTTTTCATCGACCTGGACAGTTCAGAAAATGCATTGTTTAAGGTTTCAAACCAGACCTATAATATCGGAGCGCTATATAACCCCGAACACGCCTATGCTTTTACCGAAGCAATTATTGCAAAAAAGCAATTCGACGGGCTGATCTTCATTAATACAACCACCAGCGCGTTACCAATTAACAGGAAAGTTGTGAAATAAAGATTATTATACACCTGCCATCCTGTTGTTTTATAAAGAGGTTACCAGCCACAAAAATAAAAATCAGAATATGATATCGATTTAAATATTGTGTATTTTTGTAATTACAATGTGATTATAAACATGAACCCTATGCAATTATCAGTGATCAACATCGGAAACTCTAAAGGGATCAGATTGACAAAAAATTTATTAGAGAAATATGACATCAGAGATAAAGTCGAATTGATTCTGGAAAAAGGTCGAATTATTCTAAAACCTGTTACAAAACCAAGACAAGGTTGGGAAAAATCATTTCAAGAGATGCATACAAATGGTGATGATAGACTTTTAATAGAGGACATCTTTAACGATGAAAATCTTGAGGAATGGAAATAAAACAATATCAGATTATTATCGTCAATCTGGCCTCAACGGTTGGAAGTGAGATAAGAAAAACAAGACCTTGTGTAGTGATCTCACCGGATGAAATGAATAAACATTTGAGGACAATAACTATTGCGCCTATTTCGTCGAAGTCTAAGGATTATATGACGAGGGTTAAATTTGAACTTGAAGGAACTGCAAATTGGATTGCTATTGATCAAATTCAAACTATTGATTTGACAAGGATTATAAAAATTATTGGGGAACTGGATACAAAGGAAATTAATAAAGTCAAATCCATTATTAAAGAAACCTTTGTGGACTAATAATTTATGTCTGGTAATATGCATCGTGAGCTTCCTGAGCCTTTAAGCACAGCAATCACCGACAGGGATAATCAATAAATGAAGATTATGAATCCAAAGGTTGATGAATTTTTAAATAAAGCCACAAAGTGGCGGGAGGAATTCGGGAAATTGAGAATGATCATTCTCAATTTTCAGCTTACCGAGGAACTGAAATGGGGTGTTCCCTGTTATACATTTCAGGAAAGAAACGTGGTTTTAATACATGGATTTAAGGAATACTGTGCACTCCTGTTTTTCAAAGGAGCCTTGTTAAAGGACACCCATGGTATTCTGATCAGGCAAACAGAAAATGTGCAGGCGTCACGCCAGATACGCTTCAGCTCTCTTCGGGAAATTATTGAGCTGGAACCCATATTAAAAGCCAGTATTCTTGAAGCTGTCGAAGTAGAAAAAGCCGGATTAAAAGTGGAACTGAAAAAGACTTCGGAATACTCCATACCTGAAGAATTTCAAAAAAAGCTGGATGAAGAACCTGCCTTGAAAACTGCTTTTGATGCTTTGACGCCGGGGCGGCAAAGAGCTTACCTGTTTTTTTTCTCCCAGCCCAAACAATCCAAAACCCGAGAGGCCAGGATTGAAAAATGCATGCCGCAGATTCTCATTGGCAAGGGATTAAATGATGAGTGAAACTTCCAATTTAATCGAGTCCGACAAATATAAATGGTTGTGCTTCTTTGAAATTAATTGAAGACTCTCCTGAATAGTTTTCATTTAAAAACACCCCTTTCGTTATAACATTTGCTTTGCTGTTTCAACAGTAATCTCCAATACCCTTGTGAGAAACGAAAATTTCTGTTTCATAAAATCATACTCGTCACCAGTGGTTATATATTTCGCTGTACCATTAATAAGAAAACCTGTTCCCTGATAATCTTTATATCCCAAGACATCCTTACTCCCCAGTGTTAATTTCACACTGCTGTTTGCATTAACATTTTTCTCGGTTTTTTTAAACCCATAAGCCGGAATCAGGATACGCTCATCCTCTGTTACAATAAGATAAGAATTCCATGTATTCGCAACATGAGTTTCGACACCCCACGAAACAATCGATACAACACCTTCGTGCCGTAGTACTTCTAAAAACTTTTCTGATAATTTTTTATTTTCACTCATGTTGATTTTTTAAGATTTGAGAAAATAAGTTTTTGCATTCATTCCGATTGCCAGTAACAGTAGTAAAAAGAAACAAGATAAGAAATTTCACATTAAGCTGTTTAAAACATCCGCGAAGGTAGGAGAAATAAATATTGGAAGGGGGCGTCTTCCCTGTTTGGCGATATTCCCACTGACCTATCCCATTTTTTTCATCAGTTTTGACCCCGTTTACAAACTTATCGTATATTTGCGATAAAGAATTTCAAATGGCATATGCAAGTACAGATTATAAAGAAGACGAAATTCAATTGCTCGGTTTGCGAAGGCATTAAGCAATCCAGCCAGAATAGCTATTGTAAAACTCCCTGCATCTATGGAGACCTGTTTCTGTGGTGAAATAGTGGAATAACTACCTATAGCTCAAGCTACGGTTTCACAACATTTGAAAGAATTAAAAGACTCCGGACTGGTTCAAGGATGTATTGAACCACCAAAGACCAGGTATTGTATTGAACCGGAAAACTGGAAAAAGGCTCAGAAGTTATTTTCAGATTTCTGGAAACAATCCTATTTATTTCAACGAAAAAAACAAACATATGAAAACTATAAGAAAAATTGATCGACATATAAAAGGACAGCCCACATCGGATGGAGCTGGAGTAAAATTAACAAGGATTCTTGGTAACCACACCCAGGAATTATTGGATCCGTTCCTGATGCTGGATTTTTTTGGTTCAACCAACCCGGATGACTTTATGTCGGGCTTTCCATGGCATCCTCATCGTGGAATGGAAACAGTTACCTATATGATCGATGGAAAGGTAGAACATGGAGATAGTATGGGTAATTCAGGTGTGATCGGCAGAGGAGATATTCAATGGATGACGGCCGGAAGCGGGATCATTCACCAGGAGATGCCTAAATATGAAGGAGGGAAAATGTATGGATTCCAATTGTGGGTGAACCTTCCGTCGGCATCTAAAATGATCCCTCCCCGTTACCAGGACATACCTTCAGGCAAAGTACCGGTTGTTGAGCTTGAGAATAAAACCAAGGTTAGGGTTCTGGCGGGGAGTTTTAACGGAATACAGGGACCGGTTGAAAATATCATTGCCGACCCTGAATATTTTGATGTTGAAATGCCAGAAAATGCTGAACTCTTAGTCCCGGTGGCTGAGGATCATACTGCGTTTGCGTATATTTTTGAAGGAGCTGCCAGTTTTGATGAAAACAGCAAAGATTTATTGCACGCTGGCACAGGGGTATTGTTCGGACATGGAGATCAGGTCTTGGCAAAGACAGGTAGTTCAAAATCCCGATTCATCATGATTGCCGGTAAACCGATAAAGGAATCCATAGCATGGCAAGGCCCGATAGTAATGAACACACAGCAGGAATTGTCCCTCGCATTCAAAGAGTTGAGGGAAGGTACTTTTATTAAAAAATCCTGATAACGGGAACTTCGATAACAGTAATGGAAAAACCGGGTAAGATTCACGACTTTGGTTAATTCCCCCGGAAATTATTAGAAGTGCAATATCCCGCCCCCGGAAGTCCTGAACTTGCTGAAGAAATAATGAAGTAGCAGATTTAATTCTATCATGAACGAGGGTGTCCAAAATTTCCGGACACCCTCGTTCATGCAAGCTGTTTCTTTAGTTATTACCCACAATTGTAAATTTCAGAGGTACCAGTCCGCTTGAAATAACAGCGACTAACTTCCTGACTTCGGTTGTGGAAAATCCACTGCCGGTCAGGGAAATCTTTCCGTGCGAAATTTTTTCCCTTATCTCTGGGGCGGAATACACCTTGCCGTCCACTACAAAATCGACAGGCTTATCCAGGTTCCTGGCCGTCAGGTTTTCCCAGACCTTCCACTTATTTTCCCTGAAGGTGATACACAGGGTGGGATATGCAGGCTTACTGAAATCGGCATGCACATCCAAAAGGTTTTCCTTATTTAAATCCAGGATGGTGTCGGCCTTAAAACTAACATTCCCCCTGATCAGAAGGACCTCAGACAAGGTTTTATTGGAAATAGTATCCCCGACTGTTATGAGCAGTTCAGATTTTGCATAATTCTGTGTAATCTGAACATCGCGCAGCCCCATAGATCCCAACCTTTGTGAAAGAACCTCTTTCGATTCACCCAGGAGGCTGGCTGCTGCATTCAGGGGAACACTTTGCAATGTAATGACTTGTTTGTTGATTACCGGTGTTTGTGAACTGCAAACGGGAATGATGGTGATTAACATTATTCCCAGTAAAATATATTTTAACGTTTTCATAATCATAAATTTAGATTCAATGAATACAATGATTAAACCAGGCATCTTCATGCAGTGGTTAAAAAATAATTTGAGAAAATTAAATTAATGAGAGGGCGTCATCTTCTGTTCCCTGTTCCGGGACTTTTTGAGGGAAAAGCAATGCAATGACCGTAATATTGGAATGAAATTCAAGCTGATATGAACTATAACAACTGGAAACAAGGCTGTTCAGAATGAGTTCCCTGCCCGGACCGGATTCAGGATAAGGGAATTTCGCATTGAGTTTGGTGATCCGGGATACGCCGGTTCCAGGGTTTGAGATCCCGGGAGCAAGGATTGCCTGGGAGCCCTGACTGTTTGTATAAGAAAAACCAGCTTGTACCGGTTCATGATGCTTGTCCTTTTCCTTGTAAAAAAAAGAAAAAAAGACAATCATTAAAACCAGTGCAAAGATACCCGGGCTGATATTTCTCCTGTTGTCAATCATAGCGTTAACAAATATAAGAAGGAATTATTGAAACTGTTCGTATATTTTTGAAAACTTTAAAACGCGAGGACATTATAGGTTAAGGAGATCTGGTAATAATTATTGCTGTTAGTTCCGTTATTTAAAAAATTTCTAGTTGGTAATGAGGATTGTAAAATTGTACCTTTACCAGAAAACCAATCCCCATCCGAAAAAGGAATATGGGTAAAAATTCCGCAGTATGCAAACTCAGGCAAACTGCAGCAAACAGGATTTACAATTCCTGAACAAATAATAACCTCTGCATGTAACAACAGTGAACTATGAAAAAAACGATTTTACTATTCGGGATAGTCTTTTTGGCAAGTTTGGCTTCATTCGCCCAATTCTCTTTTGTTCATCTCAGCGACATGCATGTGTCAACCACCCCTGTGGCAAACAGTGACACCAATGGCCAATACTTTCAATGTGCCATAAAGGAATTTGCCAGCCTTAATCCCAAACCCGCGTTTGTTCTTGTTACAGGCGACATTTCCGACATAGGCAATATGCAACCGTTGGGCATGTATCCTGCAATCACCCAGCACCTGTTTCCCCCCTCACTTACAAACCCGGCTGTTGGTGATTATTTTATAGATTCTGCTAAAACCATCCCGATTTATTTCACACCCGGGAACCACGAATACTGGACCGGATTCGATTCAATCGGCCTGCCCATTTCAAATGACACGCTTTTTTATTACCCGAAATATATTACACCCGATACGGATTATGTAATTCAAACTTCTACCGCCATTATAGTGTGTATGCGTTCAGGACATGACAGCCCCTACGGTTATCCCCCGAACCCTGAAGTCATCATGGGAACCGGGCTTACAGATGCACAGTGCAGCTGGCTCAGGAGGATCCTGAAAAGTAACAGCAGCAAGCGTAAAATTATTGTAATGCATCATCCCCCTGTTAATGCTGTCGGCACTAACTCTGATGGCAGCCCGTATACCGCTTCCGTTATTGCAGATACGGCTACCAACTCCCTGCAGAATAACCGAACCAATTTTCTTAATATCTGCGATTCCAATCAGGTGGATGTAATACTTGCCGGGCATGAACATCAGAATGTAGTTGCGAACAGGAAGGGAGATACGGTGAGCGAAAACTGGCCCAACGGCACACGCTATGTACAGACGGCAGCAGCGTTTAACCGTTCTTACCGTATTATCACCGTTGATCCGGCATTTGTGACGGTAAGCGCCCCCATGCGAAGCTGCATGGGGACGGGAGTTAACGAGGTCAACAATTCAGTAGACATCAGTGTTTTCCCAAATCCCGCCAGGAATAATCTCACGGTAAAATGTACAAAAAAGTCCGAAATTGAGATTGTAAATCCAGAAGGACAAATACTTGAAAAATCAGCATCAACCGGGATGTTTACCGCGGTAGATCTGTCAGCTTTATCATCCGGTGTTTATATAATCAAGGTCAAAACTGCAGAAGGGATTACAGTAAGGAAATTTATTAAACAATAACTTAGTCTTTGGGTTACAATGACAGAGGTTTTTGATAACTATTTCCGCCTTAGCTTTTGCATACAACCCCGTTGTTTTGATAAAGTATTTAACTTTATCGGATAATTACCACTTAGTACATGAGCCTTTACGATCAGCTGCAGAAAGCAAAAAGCGAAGAAGACGTCAAGGATGCCTACATCAAAGCCCTTGGTTTAAAAGGCTATTCAAAAAACCTCATCGATATCCAGACCAAAGAGATCTGGTTCGAAGCCAAGGATAGCGGGAAGATTTCCACCTATGCCATGTTCACCCAGCTCATGCATTATGTGCAGGATGCCCTGAACAAAGGGGATTATATTCCGCCTTTCCTGGCCGTAATCGACACCCAGAAGGCTGCCCTGATGAAAAGTGCGGATGTTCTGCCTTTCCTTGCTAAGAAAACCATCAAATGGGGGAAGTCGGCCAGCTCTTACACCCAGGAAGCCCTGGACGCCATTTCGGCTCATATCGGCACTCATTTTGTTTCCTTTAGGATACAGACTCATGAAGAGGAATTCATCAATACCGTTAAGAATGCGATAAAGAACGGGGATATCATCCGCACACAGATCACTCCAAACAACCTGAAGCAGGTCTTTGACAAATGGGTGCAGATGATAGGGAACGAGATCAAAGGCGTGGCCGAAGAGGATTATGCACTTTTGTTTTTTGCCGATATCATGAACGACGGCACGGTTTCCACCCACGATAACCTGCCTGCCGAACTTATGCATAAGAACAACGCCCCGGTTTTCCTGCTGGGCGGAAAGGTGTATGAACTCAGCAACAAGGAGGGTTACCGTCAGTTCTGGGCGATCTATCACAGGCCGCCTAAGGAAGAATACCGGGACTACCTGCTCGAACGCCGCGACAGTTTGATCCCTATCGACGAACGCAGCTTCAAAGGCGCTTACTACACCCCTCTCGCCGTGGTGGACAAGGCATACGACAAGCTCAGCGAAACCCTGGGCGAGAACTGGCAGAGCGAATATATCGTATGGGATATGTGTTGCGGAGTGGGTAACCTCGAAGTCAAGCACAACAATCCCCGGAACATTTATATGAGCACCCTCGACCAGGCCGATGTGGATGTGATGAGAGCCACCAAGACTTGCGTAGGAGCCCAGCGTTTTCAATATGATTACCTGAATGATGATATCACTGCGGATGGCCGGATTGACTATAGCCTTACGAATAAGGTTCCTGATGGACTGCGGATGGCAATTGCCCAGGGGAAAAAGATTTTGGTGCTGATAAATCCACCATACGCTGAAGCGACAAATGCAGATACCCCAAGTGGCGGAGAAAATAAAACTGGTGTAGCAAAAACCAAATTTGCTGAAACTGCCATGAATGATTTTGGCAAGGCAAGCAATGAACTATACACTCAATTTGTTGCAAGAATTGCAAGGGAAATTCCAACGGCAACTCTTGCAATGTTCAGCACTTTAAAATATGTCATTGCCCCAACTCTGGATGTCTTTCGTCAAGCATGGAATGCAGTATTTGCAGGAGGATTTGTTGTTCACAGTAAAGCCTTTGAGGGTTTGAATGGTGATTTCCCGATTGGATTTTTAGTTTGGAAAACAAATCAAAATCAAACTGAGAAAAAATTAATCGAAGAAATTTTTGTTGAGGTCTTAGATAAACACGTAAACCCGATTGGTGAAAAACATTTTTACAATCTGCCAATTAATGAACTACTAACTAATTGGATATCCAGACCCAAAACAAATGTCCAAGATGTAATACCCTTAAAAAATGCAGTTATCCCAGCTACAGCAACAAAAGACCTGAGAGGAACAAAATGGTCTGATCGTGCTATTGGATATATGTTAAGTGGCGGAAATGATTTACAGCATGCAAGCATACAAACAGTCATCTTTTCATCAGGCTACGGCAGTGCAAGGGGGTATTTTATCAATGCTGAGAATCTATGGCAAATTGCGATTGTTTTTTCAGTTCGCCGCTTGGTAAAACCCACCTGGCTCAACGACCGCGACCAGTTCCTGCAACCCACATCTACCTTATCCGATGAATTTAAAAATGACTGCCTTATCTGGATGCTGTTCAATGGCAGCAATCTCACCGCCAGCGCCAACGATCTCGAATGGAACGGGAAGAAGTGGTCCATAGTCAACCACTTTATTCCTTTTACCGAAACCGAAGTCGGCGCACCCGACCGATTCGAATCGGATTTCATGGTCAGGTATCTTTCCGGGAAAACCTTATCCGCAGAAGCAATACAGGTACTGGAAGCGGGTAAAACCTTATGGCAGGCCTATTTCGCTCATACCGATGTTCGTGCGGTGCGCGACGAACTCAAACTCAACCGCGCCGATGTTGGCTGGTACCAGGTGCGCAAAGCCCTCCAGGCCAGGAATGCAAGCAGCGATTTCCCGCCCGTCAGCTTCAAACCCTTCGAAGCCGCCTACAAAACCCTCACCGAAAAACTTCAGCCCCTGGTCTATGAACTGGGGTTCCTGAAAAGTTAAGTATAACTCTGAGTTTGAATTTCGCGGCTTTATTGAGTATTTTTATGCCAAATTATTAAAACATTTGGTCTGCTGCGGGGTAAAGGATTGCATTCAAAGGAAAATGCTGTGGGCGTTTGACAAGATAATTCCATTGGATCAGTAGGAAAAAACATCATCAGATCAAAGCGCTCAATAGAGAAACATGGATGTCATCCTCATAGCATGGCGGAACTTATGGCGCAACAAACGTCGTACATTGATAACGGCAACATCAGTTTTTTTCGCTATCTGGTTCGCATTGATCATGCGCGCTTTCCAGCTCGGCAGTTATGATCTTATGGTTAATAATATTGTTCATTCCTATTCAGGATATTTCCAGGTTCATGCCAGGGGATATTGGGATCATAAGCTGCTCGATAATGGGTTCATTTACAATGTGAAGTTGAAGAATGCATTGGATTCTTCAGCCGGAACATATGGTTATGCCTTACGCCTTGAGTCTTTTGCATTGGCTTCATATGGTTTGCAAACAAGAGGTGTAATGGTAGATGGCATTGATCCGGTCGCAGAAAATCGCCTCACTTCCCTTAAGAAAAAACTGGTAAATGGCCGATACCTGGATCCATTTGACTCCGGTGCACTGGTAAGCCATAGACTTGCCACCCATCTCAAAATCCATATTGATGATACACTTGTGATCATAGGTCAGGGGTACCATGGGTATAGTGCAGCAGGAGTTTTCCCTGTAAGAGGTATTGTGAACTTTCCTTCTCCTAATCTTGATGGAAGGCTGGTTCTTATTAGCCTGTCTGCAGCGCGTAATTTGTTTAGTGCAGATTCCATGCTCACTTCCATTGCATTTAATGTGAAGGACCCTGATAGTTACAATAAAGCTGCCATTCAGCTTCGCGATCGGCTTGATCCCGGGAATTACGAGGTTTTGACCTGGGATGAAATGATGCCCGATGTGGTACAGCAGATAAGGGCCGATAGCGTTTCGGGTCTGATAATGCTCGGAATATTATATATGATCGTTGGATTTGGCATCTTTGGAACAATGTTGATGATGCTGAATGAACGAAGCAGGGAGTTCGGTATGATGGTTGCTATTGGAGTGCAGAAAAGTAAGCTTACGCTAATCATGTTGGCTGAAATCCTTTTTCTTGGATTGCTCGGAATAGTTGCAGGGGTAGTTGCCGCTATTCCACCGATTTATTACTTCTATATACATCCGATTACCCTTACCGGGAAAATGGCGGATTCAATGATTCATATGGGATTTGAACCTCTTATGCCGGCCGCCTGGAGAGTTTCGTATTTTATTGCCCAATCCTCTGTGGTTTTGGCTATCATTTGTATTGTTATGTTGCTTCCAGTATTGAAAATCAGAAAATTAGAAGTAATAAATGCTTTACAGCATTAAAAATCTGGTATGATCTGGAACATTGCATGGAAAAATATCTGGAGAAACAAGATGCGAAGTTTTCTTGTGGTCATGGCCATTGCCTTTGGTTTATTGGGGGGTATCTTTTCTTCAGCTGTTCTTAAGGGAAGCAGTGATCAGCGTGTAAGGGAAGCTGTAAGCAGGGAAACTTCTCACATCCAGATCCATAATCCTGAATTTATTGAAGATAATGATGTACGCTATTATATTGATGACAATCTTAGTAAGCTGGAAAGTGTCCTTGATACCATGAAATCTGTTGCCGCCTGGTCCCCCAGGGTGAAATTCATGGCCATGGCTGGCAGTGCCAATGCAGGAACGGGCGTTGTAGTGATCGGGATTAATCCTGAAATGGAAAGGCATGTCACTGAAATACATTCTTTGATCTGTGATTCCTGCGGAAGCTGGTTCATGTCTTCCAAGTCAGTTCCTGTTGTGGCAGGCAGTGCATTGGTCAAAAAACTTGGTTTGCATCTGCATTCAAAAATCGTGCTTACATTCCAGGATGTGCAGGGAAATCTTACCGGGGGCGCTTTCAGGATTTGCGGGATTTACCAAACGAGCAACTCAGTATTTGATGAAATGAACATCTTTGTTGACCGAAAGGATATTATCCCACTTCTAAATGCCGATACCGGCATCTGCCATGAAATTGCCATTCGTCTTGAATATCCTGATAAAGTCAAAAACGTACAGCATTTGCTTAAAGGACTTTTCCCTTCTGTTCTTATTCAGAACTGGAAAGAAATAGATCCTTTAATCGGAATGATGAATGATTTAATGGACCTTTGGCTTTATCTGTTTATGGGCATTATCATGCTTGCCCTCGGGTTTGTTATTGTAAATACGATGCTTATGGCCATCATGGAGCGGACCAAGGAGATTGGGATGCTGGCCGCCATTGGAATGAACAAACAAAGAATTTTCTTTTTAATCATGCTGGAATCGGTATTCATGTCGCTTACCGGAGGTATCATCGGGATTATTATTGGTGTGGTGGTAATATGGTACATGAATCGAACCGGCATAAACCTTGGTTCGCTCAGCGAAGGATTTGAAAAATTAGGGTATAGTCCGATGCTTTATCCTTCGTTGGATCTTGTATTTTTTATCAACCTTACCTTAATGGTAATAGTGACAGGTATTTTGGCCTCAATTTACCCTGCAAAACGTGCACTTAAACTCCGGCCTGCCGAAGCGATACGTAATGATTAAATTATTGTTATGAATATAATATCGATTGAAGAACTTAGGAAAAGTTATCATGACTCGGAAGTTGCAGTTCATGCCCTTAACGGCATAAACCTGATAATTGAAAAAGGCGAGTTTACTGCAATTGTCGGTTCCTCTGGTTCTGGGAAGACTACTCTGCTCAATATGATTGGGGGACTTGATAGTCCTGACAGTGGCTGTATCAGGATCGGTGATGTGGATATTACATCAATGAAAAGCCACAAACTGATTGACTTTCGGTTGCGGAATATAGGCTTTGTATTTCAGTCTTTCAACCTCATCCCGGTACTGACTGCATTTGAAAATGTGGAATTCATAATGAACCTACAGGGTGTAAAAAAGGAGGAGCGAAGGAAACGATCAACCGAACTGCTTGATGCAGTCGGATTAGGCAAACGGCTTCATAGCCGCCCTTCAAAACTCTCCGGTGGGCAGCAACAGCGGGTGGCTGTGGCCCGGGCGCTGGCATCTCATCCTCGTTTCATATTGGCAGATGAGCCTACTGCTAACTTGGACTCAGTTTCAGCTCGTAATCTTCTTGAGATCATGGACAAACTAAATCAAGATGAACAAATCACTTATATTTTTTCCACTCATGATCAGCGGGTTGTGAATAAAGCGCATAGGGTGATTGTGCTTGAAGATGGAATGGTGGTACGAGATGAGTAATCAATTTCAGCCTTCAATAAGCCATTCTATGGCATTATTATGATTCATGAAAATACGTGTGTAATAATTCGTCGGAAGTTTCCTGTCATGTGCAATAACAGACAGTGAAATCTCATTTGTTTTGCTATGGAGGCGGGCAAGTTTCACGTTTTTGAAACGATTACATAAGTCATTAACCCCTTTGTCCATTTTCTGAAATTCATCAATAAAAAAGTCATACTCGGCAGTCGAGGCATTTAAAAGGATTTTTAGATCCTTTACCAGTATCCTCGCAGGAGTTAATGTATAGGACCATTCGAGGATGTCATTTATAGTGATTCTCCCTGACAGGACTACTATTAAAATGCCGCTTTCTATGGTAAATGAATCTGTAATCATTCTGATTTTTTTTTCATATTTCTATTATAAAAGGTAGTGTTTGTCAATATTCGAACATACGAACTGTAATTCTGACTGGAATTCTATTTTCTGTTTGCATCCGTTTTGTCCAGTTGCCGGTTTCATCAAATTCAAGGTAATTATAAGAATATCGGTGCGGAACCCTGTCGTCGGAGTTATAACGGATTTCTTTAATTAATTTATGCTGTTTGTCAAAAGTGAACATTCTTCTTTCACTAACGCTATCTTCAAATGAAATGATTTCTTCAATGGTATTATTGCCATTTTCGTCAAACGTGTAAATCTCCTTTTTCATCAGACTACCATCAGTTTCAACCAATCTTTTTTCAATATTGTTTCCTTTTTTATCATACCTGAAAGTTGCCAGGTGATCAATTTCATTATCAGTATCCCTCCATCTTTTTTCAACTTTCTTTCCGCTTAAATTATACTTAAATGTGATCAATTCCGAGAGACTGTCGGGGTGATAATGGATCTCTTCAATTTTATTTCCCTTTGAATTATACCTGTATAATGTTTTCTCAAGAAATTCACTATCGCTTATCTTTCCTGTCTTATCCACTGAATAAATTGTCTCGGTCAAAGATTTAACCTTACCTTTCAGATGCTGTTCCGACAGGCTATTTCTTGAATCTTCATCTGAGCAAGAGCAAAATAGCGAAAATCCTATTGTGAAAAATAGGAATAGAGATTTTGATGAGAAAATGTTTATTCCAGATTTGTTTGTTGCTAAAATCATTTGAATTTCTATAAGCTTTATTGAATCAACAGAAGAGAATTCAAGGGTAATTATACCTTAACATTAAACCCGTTAAGAATAAAATTAAAGCCATTTCACCATAACCAATTGCACCAGGAAATCATGAAACAAATGTGATCCTATTTCCATCTTATGCTGATTTAGAGCTTCCTTTTGAACGTCCCATCCAGTCAAGGTTTTCCAGATCACCGAAATGTTCTCTAAAAATTCGGTAATACAATAATTCCTCCTTGGTGTTCAAAGTCCAACCGTTTTTCAACTTCCTTTCATCCCTGAAATCTGCGTCGGTAATTTTTGTTGATGCAAAATCTGAGATTAGATTTTGAACGCCGGCTCCTTCCCATAATTTTGTCTTAGGCCGGTTTAAAATGGCTTCGGGTAAAAGTTCTTCCATTGATTTACGAAGAATCCATTTATCAGTACCATCTTTAATCTTAAGATTTACCGGGATCCTCATTGCGTATTCAAAAAGTTGTGGATCTGCAAATATAACATGGGCTGTTAAACCAAATGCAGTAGCACACCTATCAACCCTCTGTAAAGTTGTATTGTGAAGTCTTCCAGTTATATCTATTAATTCCTTGTCTAGATCCGTTGCGGGTATTGATTTTAAATAGTCATAACCAGCAAAAAATTCATCACCACTTTCTCCCGAAAAAACTTCCTGAACATAACCAGATGCTTCTTTTGATAAGAGATAGTTTATGATACTCGAGCGAACAATTAAGGCATCGAATGATTCCAGGTGATAAATGACTTCGGGTAGTGTCTTAATTATTTCTTCAAAGTTGAAAATAAACTCGTGATGTTCTGATCCTATATGTTTTGCTGCTATCCTTGCAAATTCCAGGTCTGGTGCATCTTTAAGTCCGCCAGAAAATGTATGTAATGTTTGTAACCATATTCTTGCAAATGCACAAACAATGCTGGAGTCCAGCCCGCCCGATAACCAGGCTCCCATCACATTAGAAGTTATCCTTCTTGAAATAGTTTGTGCAATAATGTTTAACAGTTCTAATGAAATCGTAGCCGGATCCTTATGCATGGGAGGTCTGATGCCAAGATTAAAAAATTGATTCTTAGTCGACTGTGTAATTATACTCCCTGATGGCAACTCGGAAATATCCTTAGAATAAGGTAACAATGCTTTAACTTCAGAAGAGAAGTACAGATTATCGTTGTTTGATGTGAAATACATAGGAGCAACACCCAACTCATCGCGGTATATCTGCCATTCTCCATTTGGCTTTGAGATTTCCAGTTTATGCCCATATCCAGGTCCATCCATAAAAATACTTTTCTTAAGTTTTTCCTGTATCCTTTGATCCTCATGTTTGGACCAAACGATCCCGATGGTTGCTCCATTTACATCCAGGACAACCTTTCCAAATTTCCCCCGGTGTGAGATTGATTCAATCATTTTTGAAACAAGTTCATGTTCCCCTTCTTTTAATATTCCTGCTATTCCAGCCATTTTAATTTCTTTATTAATTTATTGTTTTTTGATACGTTTGAAAATAGTCATCATTCTTGTCTCCTCATCAACTGGTGTACCTGTTGAAGTATCGATGGCATACCAGGCTCCATTAATCATTTTAGTGTTAATTTCGCCTTTAAGGCCAGGTTTATCTTTGAAATTTGGAATGTCGAGGAACCCTTCCCTGATAGCACTTGCAATAACATATGGATTTGTCATTGGGTCATCACTGTCGGCCCCTAAAAACTTAAAACACTCCAATAATGTCCTTGCTTCATAAACCAGAGTGTCTTTACGATTTATTATAGTCGTATCACTTAGCATATCTGGCAGGCCTTGTAAACAAGCCTTTAATACACCACGGACTATCTGGCAGTTTTCAACAAGCTCAACTGGCAAAATACCAAGGTCCTGTGCGCCAATCTCAGCAACGTCGATTATATCAGGTTTAAGTATAAGACTTATTAATGTTGATGAAGCCAATTGGCCTTTTGCTATCGAAGGTGATCCGGAAAAATTTACTGTTCCGGCACGAACTTCGCGGTAAACAGTGAAATTTTTATCTTCTAGCTCACTTATGAGTTCCAATTCGGCTAACATTTTGGCAATATCCATTACTGCAGTTGTTCCATTTGGAGTATTAAACATAAATTGAGCAATGTAATTCTGCACTCCCATCTTCTTTGCGTTATATGCTGCAAGAAAGGCCATCGAAACTGTAAGGGAATCGTGTGCCTCTCGCAGACTCCAATGGTTCGATTCATCTACTTCCACAGGAATATTTTGTAACGCATACCATCTCATCGCATTCTGACTTTCGATGATTGCCTCTTCCAGAGTACGCGATGACCGCCCGTCAAGTTCACTGTACCAGCAAAGCGGTATTGCTGCCCAGGCATTATGAATTGTGTTTACACTCATTGCCGCCCATTTAAGGAGATCTTGTGTGCCTGCATAACAACGAACAAGAGGGAAATTTCCTCGACGCGAAGCTTCATAAATAGCCTCCATATCTTTTGTGCTGCGCAAAGGCACACCATCGATATATTGTTGGCCAGATTCCATTTCATCTGGCCTGAAAAAATATTCCTGAGCATTCTGATCAGGTGAAATTGAAATTACGTCCAATATTCCTGATAGGGCAATTTCTTTGATACCGGAAATAGTCTCCTGTATGCTTGGTCTTCCGAAATGATGTGTCAGAATAGGATTAGGTTTTGCCTGTTTTATTCTGCTCAACAAATCCTGGGTTGAATTTTTTTCTGGAATAATTGAGATTCTATCCCGTTGTTCTGTATGGATTCCTTTTAAATGTTCATCGCAGGTTAATAAGTGTTTATCAGGCTCAACCCTTTTTTCTGACATTCTCACTGATCCCTGTTTTATTTTTATTTGATTCCTTGACATGTTTCTATACAAATAATTCTATAACTGAATTGAAAATTGATATAAAAAAAAAGCGTGATTAGTCCCTGTTATGCAAATGATACTGAATAAAAGTAGTGCCTTAATTAATCAATGAATCTATGGACTGGAATCATTGATTAATCCACTATATCTCAGTATAATGCATTGGTGGAGGTCGTATTCTTTGTGTATTCCCAGGAATATAGGAGGAAATATTATTTTGAACAGGAAATATAATTGCAGGTTTCCCAGGTGGGCATAATAAAATCAGCCTGCTTAGTTCGGAATATTTATATACTGGTTCCTGCGTTATTAACCCTTTGGGTCTTATCTTGTAAAAGTTTAGAGAGGAAAGAGGTTGTGATGAAGATGTCTTTAAAGATTGTGATTGATTATTCCTGTCATGAATCTTATAATTCTTAACATCGATCAAACTTAAAGCAGCGGTGAATAATAGAATAATTACAGCGCAGGGTAAAATTACCTGTTTCTGAAAATAATTATGATATCTTTTATTCTGGTTCATAAAACAATAGAGGATTTCCCTTTTGTTATCATTCTCAAAGATATTAAATAATCAATGCATTTGCAAATAGATGAACAATCATCAGAACATTATAATATAGACGAAGCCACCTGCCAGGTAGCCTAATAGCGCAATAAAAGAGATTCGTTTTAAATACCAGTAAAAAGTAATTTTTTCCATCCCCATGGCAGCTATCCCGGCAGCTGACCCAATGATTAAAATACTTCCACCTGTGCCGGTAGCATAAGCAATAAATTCCCATAAGTAATGATCGGTAGGGAATGCTGAGAGCGGATACATTCCCTGTACTGCTGCCACCAATGGGACATTATCAATTATTGCTGAAAACAAGCCAATTATGAGTATAGTTGTGCTCTGGTTTGGAAGTGTTGATGTTAGATAATTTGCGCAAATAAGTAAAATTCCTGAAGATTTAAGTGCTGAAATACAAAGAAGTATTCCCAGGAAAAATAGTATGGTGGATGTGTCAATCTGTCGCAGAGCATGAACTACCGAAAGTGGATCCTTTTCTTTGTCATGTTTTCTACGGTGTAGGATTTCGGTTAGCCCCCACATAAATCCTAATGAAAGCAACATGCCTACAAAGGGAGGTAATCCTGTTATCGCTTTAAAAAAAGGTACGAATAACAGGGATAGCATTCCGGAGAGGAAAATCAGGTTTTTTTCAAACGGATAAATATCATTGAGCGCTTTTACACTCCTGGATTGTTGTGCCAGTTTCCCTGATTTGAGAAAAAAATTCATAATTATTAATGGGACTAATACGTTGGTCAGGCTCGGCAGGAATAGTTTCAGGATAATATTCAAAGGGCTTATCTGTTGTCCTGTCCAGAGCATTGTTGTTGTAACATCACCCATTGGGGACCATGCACCTCCGGCATTTGCAGCAATTATGATTGCACCTGTATATAACCAGCGGTCACGCTCATTACTTATAAGTTTCCTTGTTAGAGATACCATTAAAATCGTTGTTGTGAGATTATCCAGCACTGCTGACAACAAAAAGGTCGTCAGGCTGATTATCCAAAGTAGCTTACGATTACTCTTTGACCTGATCCTTCGTATAATAATATCAAATCCATCATGAGAATCAATTAATTCAACGATGGTCATCGCTCCCATCAGGAAAAAGAGAATACCCGCTATATCTGCCATATTGGTTTTAATGGCCTCGTTTACTGTGTCTTTTGCAGGATTAAACAAGATAAAGATTGTCCATGTTAAGGCGCCGGCTATCAGGGCGCTGGCAGCCTTGTTAATACGGATTTTATGCTCAGTTACAATGGCTGAATATCCAATGATAAAAATAAGTATGAGCAGCATGTTTTGCATAAAATTGAAATCCGTTTGACAATAATACACATTTTACTATTCACTCAAATCTGCAAATGAGATAAGGAACCGTTAATGTTTCAGTGTTATTCAATTGTTATACAATACGATAGATTTATTTCAGTAGTTTTTTCAAGTTGTATTTTTAATCAGATTTTAATAAGTTTCATATCTTAACGAGACCATTCAGACCTATTTTTGCATAAGAAAGAATTGATTACAAGAATTAAATAAGGAAATGTCTATATTTGAAAAATTAACTCAATCCCATTTGTTACCTGGTTGGATAATAGACAGACTTAAAGAATTCAAGCAGAGGTATATTGGTGATCACACGGCCATGGTCCTTGCCAGTATCCTTGTCGGATTAGTTTCGGCCCTTGCAGCGGTTGTCCTAAAGCATTTTGTAAGATTAGTCCATCTTATCCCTGATTTCTTTTTAACCTGGTCCCATACCACACTGATCTATATTATTTCTCCTCTCATCGGTGTGTTGCTGACAGTTCTGTTTGTCAAACTGTTTCTTAAAGGGAAATTAGAAAAAGGTCTTAGCAGTATTTTATTTTCTGTAGCCAGGAAATCGGGGAAAATTGAGAAATCCAAGATGTATTCTCATATGGTTACAAGTGGTCTTACGATTGGTTTCGGTGGTTCCGCCGGGTTGGAAGCACCAATTGTGATCACCGGGTCTGCGATAGGTTCAAACATTGCCGGTTTTCTTGGATTTGGTAGTAGAGAAAGAACACTGCTGTTGGCTTGCGGTGCTGCTTCCGGGATTGCTGCAGTGTTTAATAGTCCTATCGCTGGGGTTATTTTTGCAGTAGAGGTACTTCTTACCGACGTCACTATCCCGGTTTTTATTCCATTATTGATTTCAACTGCAACAGCAACAATACTTTCAAAGTTTTTATTAAAAGGTCAGCTTTTTTATCTTGTTACGAATGACTGGTACTATAATGCCATTCCCTTTTATGTGCTGCTGGGAGTATTATGTGGTTTAATCTCGGTTTATATGACCCGGGTCACTTTAAGTATTGAAGGATTTTTTGAAAAACGTCAAAGCGTTATCCTGAAAGCGATCTTTGGGGGCCTTGCACTTGGAATTATGATATATCTTTTCCCACCGCTTTTTGGGGAAGGTTATCATACTATAGAAGCTTTATTCAAGGGGGATACCTTGAGTCTCTTTAAAAACAGCTTGTTTTCACTGATCCCATTCAGCCCCTGGACCATCTTTATATTCACCTGTTTGGTTGTACTTTTGAAAATAGTCGCTACTTCAATTACTCTTGGGTCAGGAGGAAATGGGGGGATCTTTGCTCCATCGCTGTTTACAGGGGGCCTTACCGGATTTGGTACTGCATTTCTAGTTAATTCTTTGGGGATTGCTCAGCTTCAAGTATCTAACTTTATTGCGGTTGGAATGGCAGGAATTATGAGTGGAGTGGTTCATGCGCCCTTAACTGCAATCTTTCTTATCGCAGAAATTACAGGCGGATATGTTCTGTTTGTTCCTTTGATGATAGTTGCCGCATTGTCTTTCTTTATCAGTCGTTATTTCGAGCCATATTCCATCTATACTAAAAAACTGGCTCAGAAGGGAGAATATGATACCGGCGATAAAGACAGCGCTATTTTTAAGGATATCTCTTTAGATGGCATTGTTGAGACAGAATTCATTGCATTAAATCAGAATGATACATTCAGAATCTTGATTGATGCCTTTACAAGAAGTAAAAGGAATGTGTTTCCTGTTGTCGATAATGATCAGAATTTCATTGGTATAATTCCCCTTGAGAATTTCAAGGAGTTTATGTTTAAGGTTGAAGTGTATGATGAAATTTGGCTTAAAGATATTACTTCAAAATCAGAGATTACGATTGATATCAATGAAAGCATGGACGATGCCATGATCAAACTTGAGAGTTCCAATCTTTGGAATATACCTGTTACAAACCAGGGTAAGTATATTGGATTTATTTCGAGAGCCAATATTTTATCCTTCTACCGGAGAATACTTAAAAAATCCTCACCTATGTTTTAATTAGCATTACAGACAATTGATAATCAGAAAAATAATCATACTCATGAATGAACTTAATCAGGGATGGGGATTGGCAATTAGCTGGGTGATCAGTGTTATTATTCTTATTGCAAGTATCTGGTTTATTGTTCGTGCAGTTAAAAAGCAGAATAACTCTAAATAACCTTTTCAATAAAAAACTTCTTCCAGCTTGTATTAATTCCTAACCGCTCCCACATCATACGCCGGCGGCGATTTCCCACCCGTCAGCTTCAAATCCTTCGAAGCCGTCTACAAAACCCTCACCGAAAAACTTCAGACACTGGTCTATGAACTGGGGTTCCTGAAAAGTTAACCTGATCGCTGTCTTGAATTTGGTTCAAACACGGACTTTTAGTATATTTGATCAAATTTTCTCAAATGAACCATTACACAAAACATATAGTAATTAATCCAAATATCAGATTTGGTAAGCCTTCGATCAAAGGCACCCGGATTGCTGTATATGATATTCTCGGTTGGCTTGCATCAGGAATGAATTATGAACAAATTTTATCTGACTTCCCTGAACTAACCATGGAAGATATAAAAGCTTGTCTTGCATTTGCCGCCGACCGTGAACACAAATTGAAAATTGCTTCATGAAGCTTTTATTGGATCAAAATATTTCATTCAGGGTTGTTAAAGGAATTATTAATCTTTATCCTGAAGTTAAGCAAGTTCGTGAACTTCAATTAGAGAATGCTACTGATCATGAAATATGGTTATATGCCAAAAATCAAAATTTTACCATAGTGACTTTTGATGCTGACTTCTATGATTTAAATCTCGTTCACGGCTCCCCTCCAAAAATTATTTGGCTTAGAATCGGCAATACATCGACTGAAAATATCATTAACCTTTTCAAAGATAATTATGATCTTATTCGGGATTTTATAAATAATCCTGAATATTTTGAGATCGGATGTCTTGAAATTGGAAAAGATATTTTTGAGACTTGAGAAATTTCTATCCGAAATAAACTCAGGTATTATCTCTTTTCTACCTGTAACGGATTAAGAAGCCGGAAAAAACTGGCGCAAAAAAATGAAAACAATCTGGTTTAAGAAAATAGGCTGGATTTATGTCCCGATTACAGTCATAGGAATATTAATCAGCCTGTGTGTTGTCTTTTTCTGTGTGACGGTGTTTATCGCAGTTGACCGACATTCTCATTCGGTGTCTGACACTCTTTACGGAATTTTTCCGTTTTTTGTATCGGCTTTTACTATCCTGTTCTGGATCGCATCGAATACTTCAGAGCGCAAGAAGGATAAATAATATATCGAGGGCACCTACATGCTTTTTAAGTTATAAACATTGATTTCGCGTTCTTGCATATCCCTTATCTTTGTTATAATGCTTGATATTCCAGTATAATAGCTAATCTCAATAAAATTAATATGGCTGACGAACCGGAAATCAAATACTCAGATATCATCCTTTACTCTTCACCGGAAGGAAACGTCAAGGTTGAAGTATTCTTTCAGGACGAAACCTTTTGGCTTAACCAGAAACGAATTGCCCAATTGTTTGGTGTTGAGGTCAACACTATTAATTCTACTTTGGTAGATTGAGAAGATGAAAAATGAGGTTGAGATAATTTTTTATCTATCTGTAAATCAATTTGTTAATGTTAATATCTTGTTTATAAAAACTCTAAATAAATGAAGTTAAGGTCCTGA